>JAABUR0100000655.1_pt1 | contig 71733 bp, 54 predicted proteins | sample 5560091 | NCBI WGS metagenome assembly JAABUR01 (sample SAMN10711879, study PRJNA513375) | rock metagenome | isolation source: Antarctica rocks | place: Antarctica: Victoria Land, University Valley sud
AGATCTGAACAAGGGCGTCGTTTAAGCCTGCGAATTGAGGTGCACGCTTTAGCAGCTTTTCCTGCAACGCGGAGCGCTCGCCAGACACCTTCAGGGAAATGATAGATTATGCCCAGAGCGTAGCGTGGTGGACGAGGCAAAGCTGATGAAGGCAGCATTGTCTCGTTTGGTATGTCGCCAAAGTTACTTCTTAGTCAACTGTGACTCGAGCGCGTCTAATGGTTGTGCGTTAGCTTGCAAGTTGAAGGTTCGTGTGTGGGGTTGTTGGTAACAAACATGTCAGATTAACCGTAACGTTCTAGGCCTGCGCATAAGCACAGACCTCGTCTCAGAAGGTCGGGAAACTTTCAAGGCTACTCTCGCGATATTTAGTCCCCGAACCTACTGTGCTTATATTTATTTTCCTTTCGCGCAAGCGATTAACTTGTGCAACTTATTATTCTTTACAATATTATTTGTGCCTCACGCTAAGCTCATTCTTCGCTTAGTGCTCTATGATTATGCATAACTAAACCTTTATATTTTTGATTCATCATCTTCAAAATTTTATCAAAATTTGATGCAATAACTTCTACATACACTATTATTAAAAATTGCATTCAAAAGATTATTAAAACTACTATAAACATATGTTAAAATTTTATTTAAGCAGAAATTGCTGTTGCGAGCATGCATCTCTGATACTTCTGATTAGCCTGATTAGCCTAATATAGACTAGTATAGAGCTGTGAGTAGAGCTGTTGTTGACACGCTAGCGGCCTAGCGTGTCTTCGTGAGTAAAACTCACGTCGTGTTACATCTTCTTTCTTGTCACGATTCTAGCCTTGCCAGGCCTATTCTCGCTCCGTCATCTTGACTAGTTCTTATTGAGTCTAGCGTCGACTGAGAAACACATATATGTAGCCAGCTTCTTTTCTGTAGCTATCTTTCTTTCTTAGCATTTATCTTCTAGTTAAATGACATCTCTATCTGACTCGCTCTAGACAGATCTCTAACATTAGATAAATGCTCATCATTTACTACTCTGCTATCGACGAATAAATGATACGAAACAATCTATTCAGTAAGGAAAATTTGCAAGAAATTCTTCAAATTTGCATCATCATTTTAGATTGCAAGAAATTCTTCAATTCTACATTCATTTTCATCATTCTATTTGCAAGAGATTCTTCAAATAAAGCATTCAATTATTACCTGAAATTCACAAGAGATTCTTTGAATTTTCACTCATCAAAAAACATCAATTCAAAACATCAATTTCTCATTTATTCTTATCTCAACAACTTCTATCTTCTCTCATCATGACATGTGATGTTGAATCAGTTGAGCTTCAAACAACTCGTCTGCTTAGAAGCACTGTCAATAGAAGAATTTCACTTCTATTCATTGAAGCTTCAGTTGAAGCTGAGAAAGCTGTCATTTCATGAAACATAAACATTGAAGAACAACTGCTTCATTGAGTCAGCAATCAATTCAATGAAGTCATCAATATGCTGAATGAGCTTTGAAGTCAGTGAGACTTGACTTTACAACTTAATGAACACTGACTTCTCATACAAGATGATCACAAAAAGAGAGTGAAACAACTAGAAGTCACTTTTGATAAAAATGATGAGCTAGAGAAAAAGATCAATCAGTTACAAGGTAAATGATTAAACTTCAGAGCGAAACAACGTCAAGCTGATTGATTTATGCTTCGTCAAGATACTCAGTTAGCTAAGCAACAAGTCAATCAGAAAGAAGCTTTTACAATCTCAGTTTCAATTCATTGTTCTAAAGTTGAACAAAGCTCAACTTTTAAAGCTTACTCTCAACGAGAATCTTCTACTCTATCTAATAATGAGAATGATCATCACAAGTTTATTAAGCTTTTGACTTCACTCATCTTCATTGAAACAGATGATTCTATCTGAAAGACATGAAACATCAAAATAGCTGACAAGCTCAATGTCAACGCGAATCATTACTCTATTGAAAAGATTCATATTGTCTATGTGATTTTCAGACTAGAAGATTATGTTGATGCTTTCTCATTCTATCAATCACTATCAGAGCTATTGAAATATTTGAAAGAAATTTACGAAGATCAGAATTTGATTTAAAAGTGTCGTTGCAAATACGTTGCTCTGAAGCAGCTCAACAAGTTCTTCAGCTCTTTTTATTCAGAATTCACTAAAATATTCAGCTTTCTGAACTACAATGATGTCACTCTGATGAATAACATTCAGAATAAAATCAACAATCATCTTCAGAACATGTTGTCAGTTTGTCTCATAAAGTTTAACTCACTTGATAAGCTTAAGATCTTTCTTCAAGATGTGAATAACAAACAATGAGTCAATTATTAGCTACATGATGAGCAATAAACAGTCAAATCAATAGCAGCTTCAAAAAAACATTTTGTTTCTTTATCAACATCAACTTCAGTCTTAACTACTAGCTATGTTTGACTCGCTACTTTTTTCATTCTTGAATCTGAATAATCAAGAATGTTAATCATCTGCTTCAACTACAAAGTATTAAATCATCTTTCAAAGAACTGCTTTTAACTGAAGACTAGTACTTTAACATCTTGTGCATTCACTTCTTGTCTCAATGAGATCATCATGTCAAAAGAAGAGAAAAAATTATTTACAGAGAAATTGAAGAATGAGACAAAAAACTAGTGACTTTCATCAAAGACGTGATGAAAGATGTGTTAATTTCTTCAACAATGAGCAGCTCAAATGACTTCTTTGCTTCAAAATCTTTGACTACTGAATATGTACTATCTAGCAATGAAATTAGTTACTCATTAAAGTCATTAATTGACATTAAAGCAGCTGACTATTCATTTATTGATGAATTAATCACGCAGAATGTTTGTGATCATTTGTAAATTGAATCGTTATCTTTAATCAAGCTTAAGTCAATAAGAAGATTCAATGATCATTATGCAAAAAAGCTCATTACTCATGCAATTTATTCAAATCTGACTGTTCAAGATCATATGAAACGTTTCATCTTTATGCTGATTACTCAATTGAATTAGCATCAGATGATTCTTGAAAAAACATGAATGAACAAGATTGAGATGACTATTGATATGAAAGATGATTGTCTTCAATTTTCTAGTTTCGAAGCTCATATTAAAGCTTTTATCAAAGCTCATTTGACTGTTTTTTCAAGCAAGAAAATCGCGATAAAACAGAAGAATTTGATTTCTATTCAAATACTAAAGAGATTTATCTCTTCTGTCATCACTCAACTCAGCGAGAAGTCATCTTCATTCAGTAAAATCATGAAATCATTTAATTCAGTTAACTTCGCTTCGTCTTTCAATTCAATAAACATAGTAATGATAAAGACTGCAGCATATAGATCACTAGTTAAATGATCAAATGTGACTACTTTCGCGATCATCATCACGAAAATTGATCAACTTCTAAAAACAGCTAGAAATAAACTTGAAGATGTAAATCTACAAGAGCTTTCACATGAAGAAATCTTGAAAGAAGTCAAAGCTAAGCTTTCTTTGAAATATCATGACTATCTAGACGTGTTTGATTGAGCGATGACTGATCAACTATCTTCTCATCATCTCTATGATCATAAAATTGAGTTGATCGACGAGAAAACATCTTCTCAAAGTCGTCTCTATCATATGTTTGACTACAAGCTTCAAAAGATAAAGAATTATCTGATTAAACATCTGAATAAAAACTTTATATCTTCTAGCTCAATCTTATACGCTTCGCTTATACTATTCATTGAAAAGAAAGACGATAGTCTGCGTTTCTGCGTCAATTATAGAAAGCTCAATGCTTTAATTAAACGAGATCGTTATTTTCTATTCTTAATAGACGAAACTTTCGCTCATATTCAAGATAGCAAGTATCTGACTCAATTGAATATAATAGTCATCTTTAACAAACTATACATGCATTCAAAGAGCGAAGATTTGACTATCTTTATTATCTTTTTTGACTTTTACAAATATCACGTGATGTCTTTTGAATTAATCAACGACTCAACTTTCTATTAACACTATATGAACGACGTGCTGTTTGATTATCTACATCAGTTTTGTCAGATCTATCTAGATGATATTATCATTTACAGCAAAACACTGAAGAAACATAAGAAACACGTACGACTAGTTTTATATAAACTACGAAAGATCAATCTACAGATGAATATAAACAAATGCAAGTTTCACGTTCAAGAGATCAGCTTTTTAGAACTATTGCTATTCATTGAGAGACTAAAGATGAATCTCAGAAAAGTACAAGCAGTAGTTGAATGATTTACTTCTACAAACCTCACTCAGATGCAGTTCTTCGTCAACTTCTGCAATTTCTATTAACGTTTTATAAAGAACTTTTCGAAGATTGTTCATTTTCTGATTCAACTAACTCAAAAAGAAATGATATTTGAATGAAATCAAGCTTGTCAAATGATCTTTGATCATATGAAGAAACGAATGACTGAAGTCTTTATTCTTTGTCATTTTGATCAGAATAAAAAGACTATTCTTGAAACAGACTCATTCAACTACGTCAATAATGACATACTTTCTCAGTATGATGATGAAGAAACATTGCATTCGATAATTTACTACAGCAAGAATCTGAGTCTCGCTGAGTGCAATTACGAGATCTATGATAAGAAATTACTAGCAATCATTTGTGTTTTCAAGCATTGATGATCTGAGCTGAAATTGACTAAGTTACTCATCAAGATGTTCACTGATCATCAAGCTTTAACGTCATTAATGAAAGATAAAGAGTTAAGTAAACGTTAAATGCATTAAATACAAAAGCTCATCAACTTCAACTTCAAAATCATGTATTGCTCAGACAAACAAAACATCAAAGTCAATGCGTTGACTCATTAAGTTAATTCAGTTTCTAGAAGTTTTGAGAATGAATGATGTTGCTATCAGTGAACTACGATTCTCACATTGAATCGAATAAAAATCGCTAATCTAAAAGAGAAAGAGAACAATGAATCAATTTATCAATTGATTCTAGAAGTTAACAGAATCAACGAGAATTGTATTTTACTTCGTGAAGTTGTATTAAAAGATGAAGCTCAATACAAAGATACTAAATTAAGAGATTGTCAAGTTCAGAATAAAATACTATATTGAAGTGATCTTCTATGAGTTTTCTTCAATGAGCATCTTCAAATGAAGTTAATTCGAAAAGTTCACGATCAATCTTCTATTGATCATTTCGAAATTCTCAGAACAATGAAGATCATAAGAAGATACTACTATTGATCTTCAATGCAAAAGACAATAAATCAATATATTCAAAACTGCTACATTTATCAACAATCAAAGACTTCTTGAAATAAATTCAATGAACTACTACATTCTTTACTCATATTCGAACAGCAATGAAAGAACATAGTCATGAATTTCATCATCGACTTATCTTTTTTGAAAGACAAAAACGTCATACTAACAGTGATATGTAGATTGATAAAGAAACGACATTATATTTCTTGCTTCATTGATGACGAGAAAATCACAGCAGAAAAAACAGCTGAGCTAATGCTTCAGTGAATATATTGAATACATGAATTACTCGATTTCATTGTTTCAAATCGAGACTCTCAATTTATCTTCATTTTATGAAAGTTGCTTTGCAAAAAACTAGACATTAATCTTCAACTTTTCACAGTCTATCACTCTCAAATCAATGATCAAAGTGAATGAGTCAATCAAAATGTTGAAAAATATCTTCAATTCTTCTGTTTGTACATTCAGAATGACTGAGCTAAGCTACTATTCATGATCGAGTTCGTTGACAATAATGCTTTGTTCTCAGTCATTTTCTCGATTTCTTTCTTTCTAAACAAAGACTTTCATTCTCATATGAGCTTTGAACTCAATGTCATCAAATATGAAAGTTCTTGTGAACGCTTGCAGACAACTAAAGTTGAGAATATATCTGAACATATGAACAAAACACTAAAGTTTGCTCGCGAGTCGCTAGTTAAAACATGAGAACAAATGATGAAACAAGTTAATAAGCATAGAAAAGAAGTTAATTATGAAATCAAATCAAAGATGTTTCTGAATGAAAGAAACATCATTACAGCGAGATCTTTCAAGAAGCTAGATGATAAAATGCTCGATTCTTTCATTAATCTAGATTTCATTGACTCTTCATATAAACTGAAATTATCAGAGTCTATGCATGTTCATGATGTATTTTATTCTGATCTGCTTCGTTCTGTCGTTGATGATTTCTTGCCTGATCAAAAGAATGAATTCTCAGATTCAATAGTGATAAACGACGAAAACGAGTGAAAAATCGATGATATATTGAATTTTCGTTAATATTGAAGACAACTTCAGTATAGAATCAAATGAAATGACTATGATAATGATCTCAATTGATACAACGCTGATGACGACAAATTTATGAACGCTCAGAAGATCATTGATGATTTTCATATTTGATACTTGAATAAACTGCGCTAATCAACAATTCAATCAATCAATCGAGACGAGCAGAAAATACATTCATGCAAACATGAATCATTGAAGAAAGAGAGTAATGTCACGATTCTAGTCTTGTCAGACTCAATCTTCTAGTCTTGTCAGATTTATTCTCGCTTCGTCATCTTGACTAGTTTTTATTAAGTCTAGCGTTGACTGAGAAATACATATATGTAGTCAGCTTCTTTTCTGTAGCTATCTTTCTTTCTTAGCATTTATCTTCTAGTTAAATGACATCTCTATCTGACTCGCTTTAGACAGATCTCTAACATTTCTACTTCAGCTTTGAACTTTTAGTTAGAATATACTCATATGATTCGCTTTATGCAAACTCATAACATTAGTTCAAAGCTCATCAATCTTGCTATCAATGTGTAAATGATATAAAAACAAGTTACATCATTAAACTTGAATCAGAATCAAAACTTGAAAATTGAGCTCAGAAAACTTGTTAGAAATCAAGAAATTTCTAGAACAGAAGAACAGAAGAACATGAACATATTGCTTTAGATTAACTCTTTACTGAGCTCATTATCAGAACAGAAGAACAGAAGAACATGAACATGTTGTTCTAAAATTGAAATCTGAAGTTTCACTTGAATCTCAATCAGCAATTTTTCTACTCACACAATGACTAGAAGCACAGAATCAGAATCAGTGAGCATTGCTCATTACTGTCAAAATCGTGCCTAAATGATACAATCAATGAAGCTCAGAGTTAATAATGCTTGATCTTTAGAAATAACTATAACTGAATATTAAGAATACAGAAGAATATTAATACAAAAGCTTTTATTTATGTAATGTTCAGAGACTGCATTAGACTCAAAAGAAATGTGTTTGTGACATAAAAAGAATGTAATGTAGATGAACAAGATGTTGATGAAAGAAAAGAATGTTGAAAAAGAAAAAAAGTGTTGAGTCATATTTGAGTCATATCTGAGTCATATCTGAGTCAAACCTGACTAGCTCGCTGATTAGCTTTAATCATTACGCAGAAAACTCGCTAGCGTTCACTGCAAATTGATTAAAACTTCAGTCTTGTTTAGTTTTGATATGCTTGTAACATTACTTTTTTCTTTAAAAATTCATGTTCACATGAATGTAGTTCATTTGCTCACTTTTGTTGATAGTTATTTCAATATTTAGCGCAATTTGTTTGAATATAACTTATGAAATTCATTCAAAACTTTCTCTGAGTCATTGAATTTCTCTTTATCAACATAGTATTATTTATTGTTTTTATCTAAATTTGTTCATTTGACTTTGTACTGTATTCGATCTCGATAGCATCTGAAGTTCAATATATCATTTATCTTTCAATGTTCATCATCTTTAATAGTGATTGATCTGAATGATTCTGAATGCTGTTCTGATAAAGAATCTTCTGAATACAGTTGTAGTAACTTTGAGCTGAACATTGAATGCAAATGCTTCATGCTGACTGATAAATGAAGATAATAGAAGATACTCACTTTGACAGTGATTTGATAAAGATTTAGCTGTTTGTCTTTCAAATCTTTGCAAAGTCTCGTTGTCTTGACATTTCTGAAAGATAGTCAAATTCAGTCATTTACTTCATAGATGATGTTTCATCTATGTTTATTGATCTGAACTTCGATGATCAGCTTCGTCTTTTTCAATTGTTGATGATTCAAGTTTAGTAATTCTTTTATTTGAATGATAATATCATCTGCTTTTCTAGCTTCAAGTCGTTCATGAATTGTTTCATAGTTAGTCGTATCTGAATCAAAACTCATTCGAAGGTGAAATTCTTTATTAAAGTAGAAGAAAGTCATTGAAGTGATCAAGAAGATATTGAAATTGTCATTAAACTTCATCATAGATATTCATTTAATTCAGTTGTTCTGCATATAATTGCAGTAGATTCTAAGTTTACGTTCAACGTCTTGACTGACTTGTTTCGATTGATTGTTAATCTCAGAGTGATAGACTGTGAATAAACTAGCTGTGATTCTCAGTCGCTTGCAAAGACTTTTTCACATAGTCAATATGAATTGAGAGTCTCTGTTTGAAACAATAGAACTGAATAGATTATGCAGTCGATAAATGTTTTATAACATGATTCAAATTATTTCTTCAACTGAGATATCATTGTCTTTTCAATGACAGAAAACATAGTAACATTCTTTGATAAAATGTGTCAAAATCGTGCTTAAATGATATAATCAGTGAAGATCAGAGTTGATAGTGCTTGATCTTTAGAAATAGCTATAACTGAATATTAAGAATACAGAAGAAGATGAGTACAAAAGCTTCTATTTAAGTAATATTCAGAGACTGCGTTAAGCTTGAAGAAAATGTGTTTATGACATGAGTAAAATGTGATGTAGAAAGAAAGATGATGTTGAACAAAGAGATGTTGAGAAAAGTAAATAGAAACTGAGTTAGATCTTAACTAAAGACATTGACTAGTTCTAATCAGTCTTGATACGCTTGTAACATTATCTTTATCTTTGAAAATTCATGTTTGCATGAATGTAGCTCATTTGCTTGCTTTCTTATTGAGTTATTTTGATACTAGCGTGACTTTCTTGAGTATAGCATATGAAATTCGTTCAAAACTTTCTTGAAGTCATCGAATTCATCTTTATCAGCATAGTATCATTCATCATTTCTATCTAGATCTTTTCATTTGATCTTGTACTGTATTTGATCTTGATAGCGTCTGAAGTTCAGAATGTTATTTATCTTTCAATGTTCATCATCATCATCATCAATAATGATGAATCTGAGAGATTCTGCATGCTGTTCTGATAGAGAGTCTTCTGAATATGATTGCAGTAGCTTTGAGCTGAACATTGAATGCAGATGCTTCATGCTGACTGATAAACAAAAATGATAAAAGATTCTTACTTTGACAGTGATCTGATATGATTCTAGTTGTTTATCTTTCAAATCTTTGCATGATTTTGTAATTTTGACATTTCTGAAGAATAGTCAAATTCAGTCATTTATCTCATAAATGACATCTCGTTTATGTTTATTGATCTATGCTTCAATGATCAGCTTCATCTTTTTCAATTGTTGATGATCAAAGCTCAGTAACTCTTTCATTCAAATGATAATATTGTTTGCTTTTCTAGCTTTCAGTCGTTCACAAGTGATTTTATAGTCAGTTGTATCTGAATCGAAACTCATTCGAGAGTGAAAATCTTTATTAAAGTAGAAAGAAATCATTGAGATGATCGAGAAGATATTGAAATTGTCGCTGAATTTCATCATAGATATTTATTTAACTCAGTCATTCTGCATGTAATTGCAGTAAATTCTAAGTTTATGTTCAACGTCTTGATTGACTCATTTCGTCTGATTATTGATCTTTGAATGATAGACTGTGAATAAACTAGCTGTGATTCTCAGTCGCTTGCAAAGACTCTTTCACATAGTTAATATGAATTGAAAGTCTTTGTTTAAAACAATAGAACTGAGTAAATCATGCAGTCAATAGACGTTTCATAGCATGATTCAAATCATTTCTTCAACCGAGATGTCATCATCTTCTCAATGACAGAAAACATAGTGACATTCTTTGATGAGATGACATATGATTATGCAAATGACGTTATAGTCTTCTGGTAGAAATAGCTCAGTAATGAAGTTCATAGCGATATCTTTTCAGCGTTCTTGTAAAATGAGTAGAAGATGATGAAGTTCATTGATGCTATCTCTAGAAACTTTGCTTCGCTGACAGGCATGACAGTTTTGAATGTACTGTCTGACTGTGACTTGATGATCTGATCAATAGTAGAAGCGCTGAACTAGATCAATAGTTTATTTATTGTTGAGATGAAAGATGAAAGATTGATCGTGCACTTCTTGTAGTAGTTTCGTGTGCATGTTTTCAAAAACTCAAAGTAATCTTTTTCTAAATAAAACGTTGTCAATAATTTCGCAGTTCTTCATCTTAATGCTATGAAGCTTAAGCTTGTTGTCGTTTTTAGCTTATTTATATTCGCTGCAGAACTCATTCATTTGATTGACTAATCATACTCTCTGATAGAGATTGACTTCTTATTTCGAATTTGCGTTTGATTTCGAGTCAATAGATAAAATATCAACTCTATCAGAGGTAAGAGTAGTTTGAAAGCGATTTTCAAGTCGTTTAGCTGATTTAAAGATGTTCGCTAAAGACATTCAAGTTAGCACATTGACTTTAGTGTTTATTTTGCCTAATCTAAAGATGATCTGAAAATTAAACTTTAATAGAATGTTCAGATAGTTGACTTAACGTCGACTCAGCTGTTTGTTTTTCATGAAGATCTTCAGAGCTTGATGATTGATGAATATCTGAATAAGTAATTCAGTACATTTCAGCTTAAGTCATCAATGTTTGAAACAGCGAATAATGACTAGCAATTTCTTGTCATAGATGTGATAATTGATTTCAGTGAGAATCATGCTTTTACTGTAGAAGATCATCGAATGAAGAACTTTCTCATCATTGTACTGAGATAGTATTTCATCTTTTACATAGTTTGAAGCATTGATTTTCAGAATAGCTTGTCGTTTGAGATCAAAGTGACGAAGTACTGAGATCAAGCTAACTTGTTTCTTTAGATTGTCAAAGACTTGAACACAGATCTCATTTCAAACAAAAGATGTGTTCTTTCTAGTCAGCTGAGTGAATGATTTGACTAGCTTCGAGAAGTTCTTAATGAAATGATGATAGAAGTTAACAAATCTTACGAAGCTTTAAATTTCTTTTAGATTGATTGAAGTGATTTAGCTGACTATGACTGTCACTTTGCTGAAATTCATACGAAGATTTAGTTCTGATACAATGATTTCTAGAAAGACAGTCTCTTTCACATTAAATTTGCACTTTCAAATATTTATTTGCAGTTCAGCTTCGCGTAGTCAACTCAATACTAGTTTAACGTGATCTTTATGTTTCTTTCTCATTTTGCTATAAATGAGAATGTCATCTAGATAGACTTGACAAAAGTCGTTCAGAAAGTCTTATAAAACATCATTCATATATTACTGAAAGAAGATTGATTCATTAGTCAGTTTAAATAATAACATCTTGTATTTATATGCTTCTAAAGCAGTGATAAAAGTAATGTAATTCTCACTATCAAGATGCATTTGAAGTTTGTTGAATGTTGATATGATGTTCAATTTAGTCAAATGCTTGCAATTCATTATTTTATCAATGATCTCATTTATCAGTGATAAAGAATATCTATTTCTTTTGAAAATGACATTTAGCTTTCAATAGTTTACATAGAATCGAAGATCTTTATTTGCTTTGAGAGCAAATAGAATGAAAGAGAAATAGAGAATCTGACTAGAAGTGATGAATTTCTTCAACAGATTCTCGTTTAAATACTTCTTTACTTTTAAAAGTTTGACAGAGAATATTCAATAAACTTGACAGTGAAAGAGCATTGAATCACTGATGAGCTCAATTTTATGATCATAAAAGTGATAAGAAAGCAGTTTATTCAATTGAACTCGATCAAAAACATCTAGAAACTCATGATATTTTGATGACAGCTTTGCTTTAATATCTTTCAAATTCTGAGTCGTTTCATTGATTGAAGAGACGTTTAAAACGTTCAAACTGCACTGAGTATTGTATGCAATTTTTCTATTAATGTTCATCATGAATAAAGCAAAGACTTCAATCTTGTCTTTCTTTGAATGATTCAACAGTATTTTGAACAAAGCTGTATTTATGCTTTGAATTAAGAATGACTCTTTTCGAACGAGTCGTTTGAGCATCATAAAGATTTTAGTCTGAATGATTGAAGAGAGCGAAGATAATTGCAATCAACTTGAGTGCTTTGAATTAAGAGAAATTGAAAAAATCGAAATAGAAGTATTCAATTGATTCAAAAAAACAATGACGTCGTTTCGCATATTTAATAATATTTCGTTTTTGTTCATTCAAAGCTTATTCAATATGACTTCATGATGATTGATATCAGTTATCAACATTGATACAGTCAATTTCTTATGACTTTCTGTTGAGATTGTGCCTAGAATCTAATCACACTGCAGCGAGATAGTGCGTAGCTGAATAGAATGTTTGATCAATAAAGATAGCTATAACTAGAATATTAAGAATACAGAAGAAATCAAAGAGAGTTTCGAGCTGTATCTATAGTAGGGCAAAACAAAGAGAGCGAAGCAGGTTTGCTCGAGTATCAAAAGCGCTAGAATAGAGTGTTGAGACTAGAGATTCAACATGAGTCAAAATCTCTAGAGCTTGTTGACTAGAAAACTCTATTCAATCTCGACACACTCGTAACACTTTCAATGATGAGATTGAGTAGAATTTTATGAGTAATGATCTTCTTAAATATTTTTTCATCATAATCTTTTATTAACTTCTCTTTTGTCAGAGATATAAATTGAATTCTCAGTTTCTCGCATACTTTATCAACTAGATTAGAATGTATGATCATGTAAATGACAAAATCACTGTTTATTAAAGAACAAAGATTGAAAGATTGATTCTGAAAGATGAGATAAACATCAATTAGAAATGACTTTTCAAAGTAATTTTCTTTCGATAGAATTTCATTTAGTTTGCACAAAGATATAACTTCTATTTCTTTAATGATTTTTGAAGAGATGACTAGTTTTTTGAATCGAAATTTGAATTGAAATCGAAGCAATCATATTTCTTGTTCACTGCATTGATTCTAGTAAATCGATCAAGACATTTTTTAGAGCTATGATCTGATTTATGACATATGAAACAACTTCTGATTAGAATATCTGCTTCTTTGACGCTAGTTAAAATCGCGTCGCGCGACTTTAGCTGATCAGACTTTGAGTGATCAACTGACTGAGTGACAATAGTTACTTTATGAAAGATAGTCTTAGAAAGATTATTGATGCATTTGATCTTGTTCTTGATCTCTTGAATGACTCGCTGATCATTATTTAAATGAATCAAATAGAAACGAATTTCTTTTAGAGAATCAGATTGAACTAGTTGATCTACTCAAATGAATCAAAGATGAAGATGTATTTTATCTTTTAAATCAATGATCAGTTACTTCTTGTAATAGTCTAAATAAAAAGATAGACGTTGAAACTGAGTATAAAACTTACTGAATTTCTTGAATTCTTGAATCAAGTTGTAGTATTTTCTATGAAAGTTGACTTTCTTATTTGAATCATTAAACAACTGAGTTAGCTCTTTCAAAAAATCGTTGACAATTTTATAAAGATTGACATAGTCATGTTCACATCTAGTCTAAGTGATCTCAGCTGCGTCATCAAATAATCTAGAATGTATAGAGCTCAATTTAACTCGTTCATTAGAAAAGAGATCGACGTTGATCTCTAGTTTATTCTGAATTTTTTCGTATCAGTTCTTTCAAATAAAGTTCTTTTCATCAGTAAACAGCGAAGAATCAGATATTTTTTGAGATCTAGAACGCTCAGAGTAGATGAAATCAGAAGAAGTATTTTCTTTAGCTTGAAGTTTAGTCTTCAACTCTTTGATTTCGTCTTCTTGTTGTTTATTTAACTTGTAGAGTGAATCTGTTTCTTCATCAAGAACTAGACTTCAAGTCTTTCAAATTTTGTAGAACATGAGAAATATCATTGTTTCAGCGAATGATTCATCATCTTCATGAATGAATGATGCAGCACTTAATAATTTCATTCGTGATTTCAATGAATCAGCATCAAAGATCTGAGAGAAACGATTTTGAAATTCTTCGAAACACTCTTCAGTAAATGAATGATTAAACATGATGAGATTTGTTTGAAAAGAGAAATTGAACAAATGATAATGCTTAATGATTGAAGAAGAAAGATGTATAGAATGATGTTTAATCTTCAACAAAGAAAATGAGATTTGTTTATTAATTTGATTGATTCTTTAGCAAACAACGAAGATTCTTTATCATTGAATCTATCGATCGATTTGATTCTTGAGCAATTCATGAAGATTCTTTATCATGATTCTTGTAATCAAGTGAACTTTGCATACTTAATGAGCAATAAGTAGTTTAGCAATTTAAACAGTCTTGTCATTGATTTTATTCAACTCTCTAGTGTTGTTTTATCTTTCAATTATCGTTGATCATTAAATAAATGAATTTCTTTAGACTCATTCTGTCTAGACGAGTATGTTGAATGAGTAATGAGATCAGTATCATGTGATTAACGAATTCTTAATATAATGTCAGAATCATGTCTAAATGATATAATCAATGAAGCTCAGAATTGATAATGCTTGATCTTTAAAGATAGCTATAACTGAATATTAAGAATACAGAAGAAGATTGATACAAAAGCTTTTATTTATGTAATGTTCAGAGACTGTCTTAAACTTGAAAGAAATATGTTTGTGACATGAAAAGAATGTGATGTAAATGAACAAGATGTTGATGAAAGAAAAGAATGTTGAAAAAGAAAAAGAGTGTTAAGTCATATCTGAGTCAAACCTGACTAGCTCGCTGATTAACTCTAATCATTACGCAGAGAACTTGCTAGCGTTCACTGCAAATTGATTAAAGCTTCAGTCTTGTTTAATCTTGATATGCTTGTAACAATTACAAACTTCAAAATGCTAGAAGAAAATCACTTTTATCACATAATTGAGTAGCATTAGAAGAAGAAGACATGAATGCTATGTTAAACATTGAAGAAAAGAACATGAACACGTTGCTTTTTGACTACAAAATGATCAAGATCAGCATTAATAAAAAGTTGAATGCTTGAATAATTGATAAGAGAACAGATAACATCATCATCTTTATCAAGTACATGATTCATCAGCATGACATTGAAATTGAAATTCACAATGACATGATTCACATGTTGAAAAATGTTAAGAAGATAAACATCAAGTTGAAGATTATTTAGATAACGTTGAATACTATAAGAATGCATCTGCAGAAAAAGATGAGAAACAAGAATGTGATTATACATCATTTAAAAACTGCATTAAGTCAACAAAGCACTTTGATTTTGAAAGATTAATTCTTAAAGTCAATCAAGTTATTTGATTCATCTTCATTAACATTTTGACAAAGAGCTTAAATAGCTTGTGAGCTAGTGAGCAGAGTTCATTCAATACTAATGCGCTTGAGATGCATATGCTAGCTACTAGATGAGACGTTTGCTACAAGCTAGCTGTCAGCTGAGTTTGCATTGTTGATTAGCTTACATGCTACATAAATCAGCTACAAGTTGATTTAACTAATTTAGCACTACTCTTCACTCTACTTGTTTATCTACTCGCTCATTTACTCTTCATTCTACTCATCTATCTACTCGCTCATCTACTTTTCATTCTACTCATCTATTTATTCACTCATTTACTCTTTATTCTACTCATTTATTTACTCGCTCATTTACTCGCTCATTTACTCTTCATTCTACTCGTTTATTTACTCGCTCATTTACTCTTCATTCTACTCATTTATTTACTCGCTTATTTACTTTTCACTTTACTCGTTTATTTACTCGCTCATTTACTCTTTATTCTACTTATTTATTTACTTGCTCATTTACTCTTCATTCTACTCGTTTATTTACTTGCTCATTTACTCTTCATTCTACTCATTTATTTACTCGCTTATTTACTTTTCATTCTACTCATCTATTTACTCGTTCATTTTCTCTTCACTCTACTTGTTTATTTACTCGCTCATTTACTCTTTATTCTACTCATTTATCTACTTGCTCATTTACTCTTTATTCTACTCATCTATCTACTTGCTCATCTACTCTTCATTCTACTTGTTTATTTACTCGCTCATCTACTTTTCATTCTACTCACTCATTTACTCTTCATTCTACTCATCTATCTACTCGCTCATCTACTCATCACTTTACTCATCTATTTACTCGCTTATTTACTCTTCATTCTACTCATTTATTTACTCACTCATTTACTCTTCACTTTACTCATTTATTTACTCTTCACTTTACTTTCTATCAAACGCGTTGATTGAGTGTATAAAACACATTAAACAATGCTTCAAACAATGTTTTTTATCTACTCATCACTTTACATGCTCAGCTATTTACTTAATAATCTTCGCTTCAAGCTTTATAAAGTTGACGTTAGAAAGTTTGAAGTTTTCATCTTCTTTTTTCCTTCATAGTTTCTACTTTCTAGAACAACAACAATTAAAATATCAACATGTTCAACTATTAACTCAGCTATCAACTCAGCTATTTACTCATTCATTTACTAGTCAGTCTACTTGCTTCAAAACATGCTTCAAAAGACGCGTTAATTAAGCGCATAACATAAGTCAAACAGTGCTTCAAACAATATTGTTATGAGCGTGCACTTTAAGTTAATCTAACATAAATAGTGTCAGACTATTATAAACTAGTATAAAGTTAATGTTGACATGCTAGCGATCTAGCGTGTCTTCATGAGTAAAACTCATGACGTGTTGCATTTTCTTTCTTCTTCAGCTTTGAACTTCTAGTTAGAATACACTTATATGATTCGCTTTATGCAGACTCATAACATTAGTTCAAAGCTCATTAATCTTGCTATCAACGTGTAAATAATATAAAAACAAGCTACACAACTCAAATCAGAAGTTGAATTCAGAAATTTCAACAGCAGAATCAGAACTTGAGCTCAGAAAGCTTAATAGAAATTAGAAATTTCTAAAGAAGAATCTTGATTTGAAATCAGAAATTTCGGTAGAATCAGAATCAAAGAACATGAACGCGTTGCTCTTGATTAACTCTTTATTAAGCTCATCATCAGAAATCAGAAATTTCAGCAATACTTGAATTCAGAAAGTTCAATAAAGTAACATCAGAATCTCGATCAGCAATTTTCTATTCATACAATGATTAGAAACTCAAAATCAGCAAGCATTGCTTGCTACAAACTTTGAAATGTTAGAAGAGAATCACTTCTATCACAGAATTAAACAGTATCAGAAGAAGAAGACATGAATGCATCATTGAATACAGAAGAAAAGAATATGAATGCATTACTCTTTGATCATGAAATGATCAAGATCAGCATCAGCACTGAATTGAATGCTTGAATAAGCACTCATGAAGCAGACGATATCATTGTCTTTATCAAGTACATATGTCAACAGCATGACATTGAAATCAAGATTCACAATAATATGATTCAGATGTTAGAAGATGTCAATGAGATAAACATTATGTTGAAGATTATGCAGATGTATCTGCAGAAAAAGAATAGAAACAAGAATGTGATTATACATCATTTAAAAGCTGCATCAAGTTGACAAAGTACTTCAACTTCTGAAGATTAATTCTTAAAGTTAATCAAGTTATTGAATTCTTCACTGTTTGAAGATTCATCGCAGAATGTAAACAATTAACTGTCTTAAATGCAAAACAAGCTGAAGATAAACAAGAATCATTTTTCTATCAAAAAGTTGAAGATTGCATACATTAAAAGTCGAGTTAATGAAGTTGCAATTAAACATATTGCATCTTGAATGAGAGACACGTTTCTGAACTCATTTCTACAAGTCAAAGAAGTACTGTCAATCATAAATAAGATGTATAATGATCTCAATCATCATCATACAACTCAACAACAGTACTTGAAGCTGTATTAAAACAAGATCTTCTTTCATGAATTTTGAATGAAATTTCAAAGATTTAACACAGAACTAGAATACAATAACAAAACTTTACTAGATGATTTTCAGCATAAGATCAGTTCAGATCTTCAGCAAGTAACACTCAATGAATGAATTACAAATTTGAATGAGTTTATCAACATCTACATGCAAGTCAATGTTAGATTAATTGAATTGAACACTTAATTAATCGTCAAAGCATCAATGATTCAAGCTGCTTGCTCTGTCTTTAGCACATCAACTGTTCAACTCACATCATCAATTTCTTTATGAAAGAAGCTCAGAAGATTGAATCTAAATTCTATTCAGAAAGAGTTGTTTAAGAAAGAACTTTGCTTCAAATGCAAGAAGTCAAAACATAGAGTATATGATTGCTTCAAGATGATTCAAGTGCATGAGATTACTACAAGTTTGAAAAATGATCTGTTTTCATCAAAGTAGTGACTGAGAGCAATATATTTATATTTTGTTTCATCAGCATGTCTGACGATTCATTTGATTTCAAGTTGTTCACTGTTGACATCATCTTAAATAGTCTAGAAAAGATATTTAGATCTTTCGCTCTGATAAATATTGAAGTCACTAACATAACTTTCATTGATAAATCTTTGATGTCAGAGCTATGTGAACACTTTGATATTCAGTCAATATTACTGTCAAAATCAAAGTTGATTTAATTGTATGATGAAACTTCTGATTAAAAGTTGATTACACATGCTCTGTATACATCAATCATGATACAAGAACACAAGAATGAAATGATGTTTTTATTAATAACTTGTCTAGAACAGCACAATAATAATAATAATAATAATAATAAATTCATACATTCTTGTGACATCGATTAGATCGACTCATGAGAAACTTTATGCTATCTGTATCGAGTGAACAAAACTCTCTGAGATAGAAAATCACTCGCAGTCTACACGACTGCTTCACGCAGTCGAAACAGTGAGTTTTGAGACTATGTATCAAATTTGTTCGCGTTAATTGCACGTTAAAGAATGAGTGTTCTAGTTACTTTAAATTGCTTCAAGAGCTTCGTTTTCATCATCATCTTCGCTACTGCTCTGAGATTCTTCGTGATGACGACGATTATTCAATAGTTCAAGAAGTCAGCATCTTGTAGCATTCTTGATCGCAGATGCGATCAGTTTAAGCAGTGCATGAGTACATGCTTCGTCGTCTGATGACTTCATTCGCAGTCACATCGCAAGCTATTTGTGCCTGAAACATTTCTAGAGTGCAGATAAGTGTTCAGATCTATGCGTTCGATTCTGATGTGCATTGCGAGAGTGCTTTCTGCTTTCTGAAGATCATCACGCATCTTTATCGTCTTATTGCTCAGATGCAATCTTTGTGCTGAGATTGCGTTGACGTCTGCGACGCGTTCTCTGTACTTTTCCCATCGTTGATTTCATTGATCTTTGTGATACTGCGTTATTGCGATGCTATCGCTTGTTGAAATCATTGTGAAGAAGAGAGTGTGTCGTCTGCGTCTCGACTGTATCTTCGCATCTTCTCAAATGAAGACATTCAGAAGTACTATTTTCTTGATGACGAGTGAGCGAGAAATGACGCGATTAACTCTCGTCAAACGAGCGCGTATTAGTTCGCATGCTTGTCTGATCTCTTGCATTCGATCGTTGACTCAACTGTGTAGCGTGATCTTGTTCTGTAGCATGTTCAAATGAACATGTAGCAAACTCATGTATGTTTCTGTCTCTAGAGTTTCGATGTTTACTCTTTTGAATGCTTCTGCTACGTGATGCAGAGTCTGATTCTGAAGTGTTTCTAGTCTGCATTCTTTGCTTGACAGTTCATCTTTCTTGTCGCGCTGATGTCAAACTGACGCTTCGAATGCAATTTCTGATCTCACTACTGCTGAGTATACTTGCCTCGCTTTTGTGAAGATAGCTTCTCATGTGAAGACTTTAAGACGACTAAGTGTCAGCATTCTTGTGACATGATTCGTCTCTATTTGTCGAAGATGCGCGTCTCATCGCAGTTTCGTGTTCAGTTGCATCTTTAGAACTCGTACGTCTGATTTCGATTTAATAACTGAGCTTTCTATTTGTATGCTAGTCATCATGTCGAATCTCTTCGATTTTCTAGTGAAATGCGTGAGCTCATACTTTTCTGATGCGAACGTTGCGTCATGAGTGCGAGCTCATTTCGCGCAGACGTTGTGTGCTTTGCTCAGTGTTCTGCAAATTTCTTCAGTGAATCTGTCGTAGACTAGAATGTTAATATCGTTTACGAAGTCAAGCACTTCGATTTTAATTCTCAATGCTTCGCATTTTTCAATTAGACTTGCGTTGAAGAATAGAAAGAGAATTGATGAAATGAGAAATCTCTGCGATATGTCTGCGTTTACCTCGCGCATGTCGCTCGTTTGTTCGTCAAATATTAGCGACGTCTCTCGATTCTCTAGAAAGCTGCGTGTTCATTCGATTATGTAGCTCGACGTTCTTTTCATTTTCAGCGTATGCAGAAGTCTGACGTGTAAGACTCGATCAAATGCTTCGACGATGTCTAAGCTTAGCATGAAGATCACATATTTAATTTCACAGCTTCACACTGTGTGAACTTGATCTACTAGTAGATCTAACGTCGAGATCATGAATCACTTGCGTCTCGCTCTCATTTGAGCATTTGATAGCATGCAATGAGTCTCGACTATGTCACTCAGTCTTTTGATCATGATCAACTTCAGCGCTTTGCTCATGATATCAAGCAAAGCAATGAGTCGATACGTCTTTGAATCAATATAGTCGCTTTTCTTCGATTTGCGTAATACTATTGTCTGAGTCTTTTTGAACTGCTTCGAATGATACTTGTGTGTTATGCATGCGTTGAATAAACTCGTCAGTACTGAGATTAGTTCTGCAAGACTCGCTTGAAGCGCTCTGTTTGAAATATTTGAAGCGCTCGACGCTTTGTCTGCTTTTACTCGTCTGATTGTCTGCTTCACTTCATCTTCTGTGATGCGTGAATTGAATGAGACTGTCAGAGATATGAATGATTCTGCGATGTTGCTGACATTCGCTTGAGAAGGTGAGAGAAAGAACTTTTCCCGCAGTATCTCAATTTTTTCCTTGAACGTCGTTGTCATATGATCAATGTCGCTTCGCTTCAGTGACGAAAACTGAGAAAGCTTTTTAGATAGCTGACTTTCGATTCTAGCTCATTTTGCAAAGCGTCATATCAATTTGAGTGCTTTGCTCAGCTCATGCATTTGTGTTCTGAAGTGTGCGCGTTTCATTTGTCGAATGATCTTGTTTTTATGATCGTTGTGCTTCAGATATTCATTTCACGCTTCTAATGTGCCTTGCGTTTTTCATATGATTTGCAGTCGTCTTGATTTCATTACTACTTCGAAGCAGCTTTGATTTCAAAAGTCTCTTGCTCGATTTGATGACTTTGTCAAGAGAGTAGATTTCTCGATGACTTGAAACAGCACAAGATAATCATTGAAAATCTTTGATTAAAAAGAAATCAAATTTTGATAGACTTTGCAAACAATTGATTAATATTCTCATTGAATATTTGAATATTAAAATCTGTCATTTCAAAGATAAGTAGTCAATCAGCATTTCACAGATTTGACTCAAGCGAGACTTGCAAAATGAAACAAAAGAACTTGAACTTAATGATTACATTAATAATCATCTTGAAGTAACTCATGAATCAGAAACTAGTGAATCAGTTCATTAAATCTGTTTAATTCATTGAATCTGTACTCATATGAAAGCAAAGCACTTAAGTTGATCTCAATCAACTTCGTCTCTTTCAGTCAATTGAGAAAAAGAAATTCGTCAATATTATCATGATTGAAGTCGCTGTGTATCAAACTCTAGTCAAGAATAAGAAGATCAAGATCTTTTTCTTGATCATTAGTGAAATCAATAAAGCGCTTAGCTCAGTTGAAGATTTCGCGAAACTGAATGAAATAATCTCGATCATGTCATTAAATGAACTGAAGAAGAAGCTTTCAATGATTTATCATGACTTTCTGAATGTTTTTAATAGAGAAAAGACAACGCAGTTGCTTTTGCATTGATTATACAATCATAAGATTAAATTAGAAGATAAGAGTTAACTTTCTTGAAGTCAATTGTATCTCATGTTGAGTTACAAGTTGCAGAAGATCAAAGAGTATCTAAAAAAGAATTTGAAAAAGAAGTTCATCATATTCAGCAAAGCTTCTTTTGCTTCGTTAATACTATTTGTCGAAAAGAAAGATAATAGTCTTCGCTTTTGTGTAAACTATTGAAAACTGAATGCTTTGATCAAAAGAAATCATTATTCAATACTCTTGATAAACGAAGTATTAGCTTAAATTCAAGGCAGTAAGTATCTGACTTGACTTGACATTATCATCACGTTCAATAAACTGCGTATGAGTTTAGAAAGCAAAGATTTAATCACTTTTGTTACTTTCTTCAATGTTTACAAGTATAAAGTAATGCTCTTTGAATTAATTAATAAATTTGCGTTCTTTCAGCACTATATCAACGATGTATTGTTCAACTGTTTGCATAAGTTCTGTCAGACATATTTGAATGATATTCTCATCTACAGTAAGACATTGAAAGAACATAGAACTCATGTGAAATAAACTGATCATCAAGTCAAGTTTTCATATTTACATTCTGACTCAACTCAATTACTCAAGTCGAATCTTCTGACTCGACTCGATTACTTGAATTAAATCTTCTGACTCAACTTGATATTGATCTCGAGTCAGAGTTCAATTCAAGTTCTCGACTCAACTTGTCAAGCAATCAAAAATGATGTTAAATGTCAAGATTTACTATTTTTGAATCTATTACGTCATTATATTTGAAAGACTTTCGTGCAACAAATGAATCTATTTCTTTTCTTGTTGTTTGCATTATCTTGTTGCATTATTAATAAAATATATTGTGTGATGTCTGATTCTGATAAGACATACGAATTGTTAAGATCTTCAATCGAGAAAGAGTTTAATTTCTCGATCGTTCATTCATTTACTTTCAGTAGTCTTCATTCTAATGAATTCGCAAGTCAAGATTCATGAAACATCAATCATGCTTTCATCAAAAAGAAACAAACTCTTCAAGAAGCGATGAATAGAATTTATCGCGATACTTCTCTTTTAATATTAAGAGAGAATAATCAGTATGTTGAGTGAAGTGCTGATATCAATGCTCAATTTCAACAATGATGACTACAGATGTCTGTTAACGAAAATGTCATCAACAAGACTTCAAAAAAGATAGATAATTCACTTTGAATCAAGAAGATTAAAGTAAATAAACAATTCAGAATCTGAAACAAGTTTATTCAAATGATCTTGATGTTGAAAGAATATTCTAAGATTTCATGCAAGAATTGTCTTAAAATTCTAGATCATTCTACAGCTATTGATGAATCTAGTACGATTAATATGATCAAGCATCTTAAGACAAATGCTTGCATGAAATGATTCAAACGAAAACAACTCAACTCTCTTTCACAGATAAAGATATCTTTCAATCATGTAAGTTTAATATGATAATGCAAATAAATAATGCAAAGTTGACGCGTTTATAGAAAAAAAGTCATATCAACTTATCATCTTAATTCAATCAACAGAATTGAGAAAAGATATTGTGCAAGATCTTTGTTGCACTGAATTTGTCTTTTTGAATCATTGAAAACGAGCATTTTCGACAGTTACTACAAATGCTTCGTTCAGAGATTACTCTCGTTCATTGCACTAAATTGTCAAGCATGATTTTCTCGAAATATGATGAAATTCATGCAAAGATAAAGCAAGACTTAAAAGAATCACGACAAGTTTTTATTGCGTTGAATGCATGATCTAGTTCTCAAAAAGTCGCTTATCTGAGAGTTTTGATATATTGAATGAATGCTACATTTCAATATCATAAACATTTTATTGAATTTATGTCTCTTCAAGTTAAGCATACTGATCATCATTTAATGCAAAAGCTGTTCAAGATTTTGAATACATACAACATTAAGAACAAGCTTTTTGATGTTATTATCAATAATGCAAGCAACAATGACACTTTAAAGAAGAAGCTTGAAAGAGCGCTCAGTTGACGCGATATTTCATGAAATAGAGCACAAAACTCAATATCTTGTATAACTCATATCATCAATCTAGTGACTCAAAAGTTTATCAGAGCTATTGAATCAGAAACTTTGAATGACAATTTCGTTATGTCATTAAACGATGATTAAGTTGAGAATGTAATCACAAGCAATGATCTTTGCATTGTTGTCAAGAAGATATTTATTAAGTTGATAATGCAAAAAGATAATGCATTTACTAATCAGTGAAACAGATTCGCGCTCTTACTATTGTCATCAACAGTTCTTCTCATCGAAAGCTTCGCTTTTTAAAGCTTCAAGTCACAAGATCTTGAAAATTGATACAAGACATTTGTATTCGCTGAAACTCTATTTATTTAATGCTTCAACATGCATATCAACTGCGTAACATAATTAATATATGAATTGAGAAATTCTTGATAGATGCAAAGATTCAAGCTATTCAATTAAAGAAGAATGAATAATTACTAGTATTGCTTGTTGACAATATGTTAAATTCTTTCTATGAGCTAACTTTGATTATGTCTAGAATCATTAATGTTAACATACATTTAGAATTTTGAATGTTTAATGCTCTTTTCAATCATCTCAATGTTATTGAGATGATAGTACGCGATAATGCATGTACTTCACAAGCACTTGTTTTTCGAGCTTGCGAACTAACTTCTAACAAGCTTGCAAAGTACTATTTCAAGATGAAGAGCAAAGATGAACTGATATACAATCTCGCTATGATTTTAAATTCTACTCAAAAGCTGAATTTGTATCAAGATTAAGATGTAAATGAGAATAATTCTCATTTTTATTACAACAAGTACAGAAAAGAGTTCAAGAACTATTTTCATCATCATTATAAAGAGAGAACTACAACTGCAGAAGTCAGAGTGCAAGTGATTAGTGATGTTAATCAGATAATGCAATATGATAATGCAATTGATCATTTGTTAACAATGCTATAGTTTGTTGTAATAATTACATGAACTCTTCTTCAAAGAACTTAACGTCGCTCTGTATCTGTTAGTGAAGATGATTGATATCTTCGCATTGATGCTATTGTTGAGAAGTTTTCAACATGAAAGTATTAAAGAGACAACGTCTCAAACTATTCAAGATTGACTCAAATGACTAAAAATGTTCTTTTATATTTAATATTCTTTATAAATATTGAATGAACATTCAGTCTTGCAAGAAGAGTTTGTTGATGAGATTGATTACAAATGACTTCAGAATTAGTTGAACAGATAATGCTTCTTGAGTATTATAATCATATCATAAACTTGAATTCTGAGAAAACTATTATTGAAGCATGAAAATATTTATCACAGAGAAGAAGATGAAAATAACACGATTGATGAATTTGATGATTCTTTCAAGACAGATTTGCAAAATGTTTTACATTTTATTAATGTTTAAATGTTTAATGTTCGTTTCATTTGAAGTTGCTTTTGCATTGTCAATGTATGTAGTATGATAACACATTTACAAAATAATGCAAAAAGATAATGCAGTTCATATAATGTATTGCTATGTTAAATAGCTTGATTTGATCAAGTTATCATGAATGCTATTTCTATTCATGACTCAACTGAATTTTGAGATTGCACATCAAAGTCTTCATGAGTATCAAATCTCTCTGCTGAAGAGTTACTCACTTGACATAAATAGCAAGAAGATTGCTATCTGCATATGTAAAGCATTATATCAGTAAATGTTATAAAACATCAATGATAATGCAAATGAGTAATGCATTTACTGACAAGAAATTCACATAGAAATGCTTTTGTGATCTTCTGAAGAGCAAGCAGTGTCAAAGTCTGAATTTTATAGTTTGCATCGCTCATTTTCTGACTCATCTTGTTCATATCAATCTCATTCTGCATGATTTCACAAACTATTCTTTTAAATGAAATCTTTGATATCAACAAATCTGCATCTCTCTGATAATGATGTATCTCTTGAAGTGTGATGATTTCTGACTTTTATTTTCTCTTTGACTGTCGCGATAAATTAGCTGTTGATAGCTTAATGCATTATCTGTTTGCATTATCTTCTGAATTCTATTGATCTTGCTTTCAGATAAAATCTTTAAGTCTGCTCTTGATTTATTCATGATTTGATTATTTGATGTCATATCATCACGAGTTGAGATTCTCAAATCATCATGTGATGCGTCTTTAAACTTTCGTTTTAAATCAAGTCTATTAGCAATACGTAACAAGAAATGCATTATTTAAATGCATTATCTGTTTGCTTGCAACGAGTCATAATGTATATCAACTGACAACAATTTGAAAAATTGAGACTATTGAGTTGAGTGAAAGCAAAGTGAAGTACGATGTAAACAAGAGATGATGTGTAAACAAGAAATGATGTGTAAACAAGAGATGATGACTGTTGACTGTGTTTATAGTAGAATCAATATGACGAATGTTTTGATATTAGCACTAATATGATGAATGTGTTGATCGCAGCTCTAAGATGATGAATAAATTCTAACATTCAGCTTTAACTTTAATTTTACTTACATTTCATCTTACATTTATTCTAATTCTAACTTTATCTACGCTCAACGTCTATTCTAACTCTAACTTTTTCTATGTCTCACATTTATTCATTGCACTCATCTATTGTGACTAAGTTTATTAGAAAAAGCACTTCAACATCACTATCAGATAAGAAGATTGTTATGTATTATTTATATGCATTATAATTGAGACTAATCAAAATCGCAGAATGTTCAATCTATTAATCAAGTCACAGTCAATTGCAAGTAGAAATCATGCAATGAAATGAAATGAAGATCAGAAAACTCTTTATATCAAACAAAGTGCAAATTAAGTGACTTTTTATAAACAACTCATTAAATTGAGAAGCATCAACATTTATCAGAAAGTCATCAAAGCGAAGCAGATGAAAATGAAGAACAATATGCGAAATACGATCACAAATGATCAAGTGAAAAAGAATCTGCATGATAATGCATTTGAGTAATGCATATGTGTTTCAAAAGCTGATTGTATAATAGCTCAATGCTTCAAGACAAATTTGATGAAGAAGACGAGAGAGAAGAAGACTGCGAAGCGAGCAAAGCTTTAAGTGATAGTCATGAAGACAATGTTCAATACTACTTCTACTGTTGATGTATGTACTGTGTTTGATGTGAAAGACAAGACTAATATATGCATTAAACTATTGCACAACAAGATAAACTTGGGAAAAACATGTCAAGATATATGATATCTACTATTGAATTAATTCAGCAACGCATTTTACATCATGAAGAATTGAATGAATTGAAGATGATGAATGATTCAGATGTCATACAAGAATTCAGCAAATTCATGAGCGCATTTTCGAATGAAAAAAATGCGGTTGATCGAAAGATAGTTAATTCACTAGATTCATCAAATGATAAATCTGATGATATCATTGAGATTGATGACGATGACAAGAAGATGAAATTTAGCAAGAGAAATGATGATGCAGATATGATTGAGAACGAGAACGAGTACGAGAAGAAGTACAAGAAGAAGTACGAGAAGAAGAAGAAGAAGAAGAAGAAGAAGAATGATGAGATAATAGTGATCTCAGATTAGCAGTAGTAAATGAACAAGCATGAATTTTCTTCAATTAATTGCATTATTCTTGTTAAAGATTAGCATAGAGCGAGTCATATGAGTGTAATGTAACGAGTATATAAATGCTGAGAAAGAAAAGTGTCTAGAAGAAAAGAGTCAACTATTTATATAACTCAGAAGAACATAAGCTAACTCTGAATAGAGTTAACTTCAAAACAAGTCTATGTTCTAGCGACGAGCGATCGACGATAGCTCTCAGAATAGTCATCAACATAGCTATCAACGAAGATGCGTAGCTAGAATCATAACAATTCTGTTGCATTATTAGACACTTAGATAAATATTAGTAGTACTTCACTTCATGTCTTGATGAATTGAATCGGAAATTTCAAATTGATACTCGATTTCAATTCTTTAACTCGACTCAATTACTTGAATTGAATCTTCTGACTCAACTTAATTACTTGAGTTAAGAATTCTAACTTGAATCAAGTCTTAACGAGTTGAAAACTCAACTCAATCTTGATGACTTGACTCAACATGATTAGTCTAATGTGAAAGAAGTGCTAGACAAGCTTCGTAAAGCTGATCTACAAATAAACATTGACAAGTATGAATTCAAGATTCAGAAAATCTCGTTTCTAAAACTACTAATATTCATTAATGATCTGCAAATAAACTTTCGAAAAGTAGATGTGATTTGAAACTGAGAAGTATTATAATCATTAACTCATGTGCAAATCTTCATTGACTTCTGCAATTTCTATCAATGATTCATAAAAAACTTCTTAAAGATCATTCAACTCATGATAAAGCTGATTCGAAAAGATCATTTCTTTGAATGAACAGAGATCTGTCAGATGATTTTTGAAGAACTAAAATAACAGATGATGATAGTTTTCATTCTGAAGCATTTCAACTCAATCAGAAAAGTTATTCTGAAAACGAACTTCTTGAACTATGTGAACGACGAAGTATTATTTTAGTATGACGATGAAGACATTTTACATTTAATAATCTTCTATAGCAAGAACATGATTCTTGCAAAATGCAACTATGAGATCTATGACAAAGAACTGCTGATCATTATTTGCTGTTTGAAACATCGATGTCTCAAATTGAAATGTATGAATATTTTAATCAAGATCTTCATCGATCATCTGAATTTAAAGTACTTCATGATCATCAAAAAACTGATCAGACAACAAGCTAAATGAGCTGAGAAGTTATCTGAATATAACTTCAAGATTATATATCAGTCGAAAAAACAGAATCTGAAAGTCGACATGCTGATCAGAATGTCAGATGTCAAGTCAGTTAAAGCAAATAATAATTAAAAGTTATATCAGCATCAGATGCTATTGTCAGAAGACAAATTTGAACTGCAGTTAATGAAAACTGATCAAGAAAATGATCAGAAATCTTGCTTAAATCTGACTCAGATCTTGCTCAGATTTGACTCAGAATCTGACTCAGATTCAAAATTCAAATCAAAAGCTAATTAAAATTTGATCAAAGAGATGATTTTTATTCAGAATCAGATTATAGTTGAAAATTGAACGAATCAACTATGCTTCAATATTTGAATAATCATGAAACAGAACAGAAAAACTTGTCAAGATATTAATCTAGACAATTGCAAAGTACTTAATGAAGTACTTTGAAAAGATGATAGACTATGAGTTTCTCAGTCAATGATCACTTGATTGATAAGAGAAGCACATGATCTTTTGATCAATGATAACTCTGACATGAATTAAATGTTGAATCTGCTGAGACGATTATATTGCTGATCAAAGATGAGAATGATAATCAAGCACTACATTCAAAACTGTTACGTTTGTTGTAAATCAAAAGCATCGAGAGATTGAATCAATGAACTGCTGAAGTCATTGCTCATACTTGAGCAGTAATGACAGAACATATCATTAAACTTCATTATCAATCTATTAGAAAGTGATGAAAACAACGCGATTCTGACAGTCATAGATTGATTGTCTAAGAAACAACATTATATATCATGTTGATCAGATGACGAAGAAACCTTCGCAGAATAAACAGTCAAGCTACTGTTGATATGAGTCTTCAGAACTCATGAACTATCAAGATCAATAATGTTCAATCGTAATTCATAATTCATATTGATTGTCTGAAAGTCTTTATGCTTAAGACTTGACATCAAGATAAAACTATTCACAAACTATCATTTGCAAATTGATGATCAAACAGAAAGAGTGAATCAGAATGTGAAATGATATCTACGAAGCTATTGCTCATACATGCAAGATGATTGATTCATCTGATTATTTATGACTGAATTCGTTGATAACAATGCTATTTTGTCATCAATTGAACAGTCAGCGTTTTTTCTGAATAAAGACTTTCATTCTTGTATGAGCTTCGATTTGAATTCAACTGAATATGAGATCACTTAAGCTAGAATCGAAGCAAGCAAAGCGAAGAATATATTTGAACACATAAAATGATCACTAGCATTGATCAAGTAAGCATTAGCAAGAGTCAGAGTCACAATGAAGAAACAGATTAACAAGCATTGAAAAGAAATGATTTACAAGATAAATGACATGATGTTTCTGAACTTAAGAAACATCATGATCTCAAGATCATCAAAGAAACTAAACGATAAAATGCTAAAACTCTTCAAGATTCTGATTGAGATTGAATATGCATATCAACTAAAACTGTCGTTGACTATAAAGATTCATTCGAAGTTTGCATCAAATCTGCTGCAACCAAATTCAAAAGATGCTTTAGAAAAACAACGAAATGAGTTGTTTAATTCTATAGTGATTGAAGATGAAGATGAATAAAAAGTGAAAAACATACTGAACTTCAGATACTACGAACGAGATAAATGACTATAATATCATGTCAATTGAAAAGAATACAACGTCGATTTACATTGATACAACGTTGATAAAAGTGAATTTAAAGAATGCTTGAAAATCATAAATAACTTTCATGAACAATATTTAAACAAGTCAAGATAAAAATTGACTTAAGAAATGTTGATTGAACTGCAGTAATGAGAACATTGCTAGATGAAGAGAAGAGTAATGTTGCAAGCGTGCACTTTAAGTTAGTCTAACATAAATCATGTCAGACTATCATAGACTAGTATAAAGCTGATGTTGACACGCTAGCGATCTAGCGTGTCTTTGTAAGTAAAACTCACGACATGTTACATCTTCTTTCTTCTTCAGCTTTGAACTTCTAGTTAGAATACATTCATATGATTCGCTCTATGCAGACTTATAACAAATACTTTCTACTGAGCTTTTCACTGAGCTTTCTACTGATCTTTTAATCAATCTTTCTACTGATCTTTTGATCAAGTCATCTAGTGAGCTTTCTACTGATCTTTTGATCAATCTTTTCACTGATCTTTCTACTGATCTTTCTATCAATCTTTCTATCAATCTTTCTATCAATCATTTTATCAATCTTTCTACTGAGCTATTTATTAAGCTATTGACTGAGCTTTTTATTAAACACTCTATCAAACATTCTACATGCTTCAAAATACGTGTCGATCAAGCGCATAACACAAGTCAAACAATGCTTTCTACATAACTTTCTACATGTTACAAATGTGTCAGAATTGATTAAAGCTAGTCAACAATCTAGTTGAGATCTGATTTAGATCTGACTCAGGTTTGACTCAAATATAACTCAGCATCTTTTTTCTTCTCTAGCATCTTCTAATCAGCTTTTATTGCCTTCTAGGCAAACACACTTCTTTGTGTTACGAATGATCAACAGATTTCTATGACAAACACATTTCTTTGTGTTGCAAACATCTTTTAAACCAACATCTTTCTTGTGTTTCAACACGTTTTCTTTGAGACTAGCGTCAATCTAAGTAACTACTATATAGAGCATGTTCTTCTTGTCTTTTGTATCTTCTTTCTTCTGTATTCTTAAAGTCTTAGTTATAACTATCTCTATAAATCAAACATTCTAGTCACGCACGCACTCTGATTAGTTTCTAGACATGATTTCAACATTACTTTAAGAATTCATTAATCACATGATACTGATCTCATTATTCATTCAAGTCAACTTGACTGACAATGAGATAAGTATAAAGAAATTTGTGTATCTGATGATTGACAACATCGAAAGATAGAACAACATCAAGAAATCAATAGAATCAACGAAAATTTACAACTGTGTGATTGCTAGAGAATCTATCGCTCAGTCAGTAGCATTAGTTCACATTGATTAATAGAATCAACGATAAAGAATCTTCATTGATTGCTTGAGAATCACAAAAAATTCTCTCAAATCAGCAACACTTTTCTTTGAAGACTAAACACTTTAACAAATGATCTCACTACATACTATTGAGCATTGTTTTTCGCTCAGTCATCAATTCTTTGCTATGACTCGATCATCTGTGAACAATCTCTTCAAGAGTAATCAAAGTTCTTCTGACACTACAGATTCAGTCATTTATTCTGAGCTATCATTTCGCATATCAAAGTATCTTAGAATCAATATCATATGAAAACATCAATACTCTTTGCCTCATTCTCAGACTCTTAATGAATCTTGTGAAGTTTCTACTTTATAAAATATAAAAAATGTAAAGCAGCTACAACATTGAGTTGAACAAGACTCAGAAGTTTTTCTAGAAGATTTAAACAGTCTTCAAACTCAACAAGATCTAGACGTGAAAGCTTGTGAGCTATTTGACAAGATATCAAGCGAACAAATATGAAAGACTCGTTTCGAGAAAATGAATAAAGTCAAAGAACACTCAAATCAATTAAATCAGATGTTTTAAAATCAAGTGACTGAATTGCAACATTAACTGCAATCATTTAAAGAAGTCACTTCTTTCTCTTCTATTCTGTTCAATTTCTTCAAGCAATTTCAAAAGCTTTCAAATTCATCTCTGTTTACTGATGAAAAAGAATATATCTGAGATGATTAACAAGAAAAGATTCGTGACAAGCTAGAGATCAACGTTGATCATTTCAATATCAATAAAGCTATTCTGATCTACGTTCACTTCAGAATCAAAGAAGACACAGTCAAAGCTACTTTAGCTTGACATCAACAAGATTCATTGAATCTTTATGTCACAGTCAATGATCTGTTAAATGAACTTGCTCAGCTTTATAATGATCTTGACAAAGAGACAAAATTTCGAAGAAAATATGCTAATCTCTCTCAAGAAAAGAGCAAATTCAGCGACTTTTATTCAATGTTTCAACGTCTGTTCTTTTATCTAGAGTATTATGAAAAGCAATTAATCGTTGATTTACAAAACAAGATAGTTTATCATCTTCATGCAGCTTGAAGTAGTCAGTTGATTCAGTCAGAATCTCTGAACGAAATTCGTAGCTATCTGATTCATTTGAACAATGAGCATCGAGTCATGAATGACATCAAAGAAAAGAAATTTCTGAACAAAGTCAGAAGGCAAGTTATCTTTGCTGAGAAACGAGATTCATTGAATCTCTACAGAAAGATCGAAGTCATTACACTCATTGATCATTCAAAGTTGCATGACGCGATTTTAACTAGCGTCAAAGAGACAGATCTACAAACTGAAAGCTGCTTCATTTGTCATAAGTCAGATCATTTCTCTAGAGAATGCTCTGATCAAATCTTGAGAGTCAATGCATTAAAAATGACGAGTTTGATCAATTTACATCGAACTCTGAGTCAGATTCTGATTCAAAAAACTAACTATCTCTTTCAGAGTCATTGAAGAGATAGAGATCATATCTTTGTGCAGTCAAACCGAAATTCTATTGAAAGAAAACTATTTTGAAAAGTCATTTCTGATTAATGCTTCTTTTATCTCTCAGAGCAATTCTTTCAGTCTTTGCTTTTTGATAGACAGTGATTTCGTCGTCTACACACTGATACATGACAAGCTAGTCAATAAAATATGTCAGAAACTTGAAATACAATTTATATCACTAGCAAAAAAGAAGTTAATACGAGACTATGATGAAAAGTTAGCTAGAAAGACTATTACTTATAAGATTCTATCTAATCTTACGATCGAAAGTCATAAGAAATTGACTGTGTCAATGCTGATAGCTGATATCAAACATCATGAAGCTATATTGAGCAAATTCTGAATGAACAAAAATAAAATATTATTGAACATAAGACATGATACTATCATATTTTCTGACCAATTAAATATTTCTATCTTGATTTTTTTGATTTCGTCAAATACAAAGCATTCAAGTTGATCGCGATCAACTTTGATCTCTTCAGCAGCTCACAGAAAGATTTTTAAGATGCTCAAATGTTCAGTTTTGATCATTCAGAAAGAGTCATTCTCGATTCAAAACATAGACGTTGTCTCTTTTCAAGCACTAGTAAAACGAAAAAAGAAGAATCAGACAAAGATTTTTGCTATGTTCATTGAAGACATCGATAGAGAAATCATCTACAATACTCAATGCAAACTAGATGTCATAAACGTCTTCTTTATCAATGAAACGGCTCAGAATCTAGAGAATATTAAAGTCAAGCTATTATCAAAATATCAGAATTTTCTAGACGTTTTTGATTGAGCTCAGACAGACAAGCTATCGTCTCATCGTTTGTATGATCATAAGATAGAGCTTACTAGTGATGCAACGTCATCTTGCTGTCGAGCATATTGAATGTCTCTTTACAAGCTTCAGAAAGTAAAGAAATATCTGAACGAGAATCTTTTCAAAGAATTTATAACTCTCAGCAAAGCTTCGTATTTCTCACTCGTTCTGTTCATTCTAAAAGCAAATGAAGATCTACGATTCTGTATTAACTATCGAAAGCTCAATACTATTATTAAAAGAAATCGCTATTTTCTATCTTTGATAGATGAGATAATCAACAAAATAGTTGATTGCAAGCATCTGACTCAATTAAATATCATTTTGACTTTCAACAAACTGCGAATGCATTCTGATAGTGAGAACTACACTATCTTTATCATTGCTTTAAAAGCATACAAATCAAAGATGTTATCTTTTGAACTTATTAATGATTCTGTCTCGTTTCAGCAGTATATGAATGATGTTCTTTGAGACTTTCTAAATGACTTTTGTCAAGTCTATCTAGACGACATTCTGATCTACAGCAAAACTCAACAAGAACATTGACAACATGTCAAGATGATATTAAATCATCTACAAGAAGCTGATTTACAAGTAGATATTTGAAAGTGCGAATTCAACGTAGAAGAAACTGTCTTTTTAAAAGTCATAGTTTCAGAACAAAATCTTCGTATGAATTCTATCAAAGTGAAAGTCATAGTCAACTGAACTACGTCAATCAATCTAAAAGAAGTTCAAAGCTTCGTGAAATTTGTAAACTTCTATCGTCGTTTCATTAAGAACTTCTCGAAGCTAGTCAAACCGTTCATTCAGCTGACTAGAAAGAACACGTCTTTTGTTTGAAATAAAGTCTGTGTTCAAGCTTTTGACAATCTAAAGAAACAGATCAGCTCAACTTCAGTACTACAACATTTCAATTTCAAACGACAGACTATTCTAAAGATTGATGCATCTGACTACGTCAAAGGTGAAATACTATTTCAGTATGATGATGAGAATGTTCTTCATTCAGTAGCTTTCTACAGCAAGAGCATAATCTTCGCTGAATGCAATTATCATATCTATGACAAGAAATTGCTAGTCATTATTTAATGCTTTGAACATTGAAGACTCAAGCTAGAATGCACAGAGCTGCTCATTCAGATGTTTATTGATCATCAGACTTTGAAAATCTTCATGAAAAACAAACAGTTGACTCAACGTCAAGTCAATTATCTAAACATTCTATTTAAGTTTAACTTTCAGATCATTTTTCGATCAGGTAAAATGAACACTAAAGTCAATGTTTTAATCAAAATGTCTTTGATCGACGTCTTTAAATCAACTCAGCGTACTGAAAATCGCTATCAGATCATTCTGACACTTGATAGAATAAATATTCTAGCTATTGAATCTGAAGTTGATCTCTATCAGCGAGTAAAAGATGTCAACAAGATAAATGAGCTTTGCAATGAATATAAACAAGTCATAAGCGAAAACAAGCTCAAGCTACATAGCATTGAATTGAAGCACTGTGAGATCATTAACAACGTTCTGTTCAGAAAAGATCTACTGTGAATTTCTGAGAATATGCATGCGAAATTGTTAAAGAAAATTTATGATCAGTCTTTCATCTCTCACTCTGACAATTGAAGAACTACTGATTTAGTTCAACGTTTCTACTATTGATCAGATTATTGAACAATGATTAAACGTTACATTTGAAACTGTCATGTCTGTTAACAAAGCAAGACATCTAGAAATAACATCAATAAACTTCTTCATTCTCTATCAATTTCACAGAAACGCTGAAAAAATATAGCTATGAACTTCATCACTGAGCTATTTCTATCGAAAGATTATAACGTCATTTGCACAATCATATGTTGTCTTATCAAGAAACGTCACTATGTTCTTTGTCATTGAGAAGACGATGACATCTCAGTCAAAGAAACGGTTTGAATCATGCTATGAAACGTCTATTGACTTCATGATTTATCTAGTTCTATTGTTTCAAACAGAGACTCTCAGTTCATATCAATCATATGACAAAGTCTTTGCAAGTGACTAAAGATTACAGCTAGTTTATCAACAGCTTATCATTCTAAGATCAATGATCAATTGAAACGAGCTAATCAAGATGTTGAACGCGAACTAAGAATCTACTGCAATTACATGCAGAAAGACTGAACAAAATGACTATCAATGATAGAATTCAGCGAGAATTTCAATATCTTCTCAATCATCTCAATGACTTCGTTTTACTTCAATAAGAATTTTCATTCACGAATGAGTTTCAATTCAGATACGACTGACTACGAAACTACTCGTGAACGTCTTGAAGCTAGAAAAGCAGACAATATTATCATTCAAATGAAAGAACTTCTTAGCTTCAATCATCAACAATTGAAAAAAACGAAGCAGATCATTAAAGCTCAGATCAATAAACATAGATGAGACATCATTTATGAAGTAAATGACTGAGTTTGATTATTCTCTAGAAATATAAAGACAACTAAATCATGTAAGAATTTGAAAGACAAACAGCTAGAATTCTATCAAATTACTGTCAAAGTTGAGATCTTTTATCATCTTCATCTATCAATAAGCATGAAGCAACTGCATTCAATGTTCAGTTCAAAGCTATTATGTTCTTATTTCAATGATCTTTTATCAGAACAGCATTCAGAATCATCTAGATTTCTCACTATTGAAGACGATGAGCATTAAGAGATAAATGATATTTTGAACTCTAGACATTATTGAGATTAAATACAATACAAGATCAAATGAACGAGACTAAATTGAAACAACGAATGATACTATGTCGATAAAGAAGAATTCAAGAGCTTGAAAGAAGTTCTAGTTGAATTTTATAAGCTTTATTCAAACAAGTCACACTAAATTGAAAAACAGTGAAAATTTTTGCGTTTCATTTGTTCTATTCATGCAAACATGAATTTTCAAAGAGAAAAGTAATGTTACAAATGTGTCAGAATTGATTAAAACTAGTCAACGATCTAGTCAAGATTTGATCTAGATCTGACTCAGATTTGACTCAGATATGACTCAGCATCTTTTTTCTTCTCTAGCATTTTCTAATCAGCTTCTATTATCTTCTAGATAAACACACTTCTTTGTGTTACGAATGATCAACAGGTTTCTATGATAAACATATTTCTTTGTGTTGCAAACATCTTTTAAATCAACATCTTTCTTATGTTTCAACAAGTTCTCTTTGAGACTAGCGTCGATCTGAGTAACTACTATATAAAGCATGTTCTTCTTGCCTTTTGTACCTTCTTTCTTCTGTATTCTTAAAGTCTTAGTTATAACTATCTTTATAAATTAAACATTCTAGTCACGCACGCATTCTGATTAGTTTCTAGACATGATTTCAACACTACATGACTTTCTACATGACTCTTTATCAAGCACTCTTCATGTTTTTCTATCAAGCGTTCTTTATGTTTCTCTATCAAGCGTTCTTCATGTTTTTCTATTAAGCGTTCTTCATGTTTCTTTACTAAGCGCTCTTCATGTTTTTCTACCAAGCACTCTATCAAGTATTCTTCATGTTTTTCTATCAAGCGCTCTTCATGTTTCTCTATCAAGCATTCTATCAAGCACTCTTCATGTTTTTCTATTAAGCACTCTTCATATTTCTCTATCAAGCACTTTATCAAGCGTTCTTCATGTTTTTCTATCAAGCACTCTTCATGTTTCTTTATTAAGCATTCTTCATGACTCTTTACATGATTCTTTATCAAGCATTCTTCATGTTTAAATAGATGATTAAATAGCTACTTAAATAATCAATTCATCAAATGATTTATTTGATTACATACAAATCTTAAATGTAGAAACATATGAAAAGTGAACATGTATTGCATATTATATCTTTTGAGCAATTGATGTCTTTTGAGCAAATGACTGTCATCAAAAGATACAAGCGCTTGTAGCTAACTATTAGTTGTTGATGAGTGACTATTAAAGCTTGTGAGTTAGAAACTCGATTAAACAGATATTTTTGACTGATGCTAGCTTAATGAGCTTGTAGTCAGTTTTAGCTGATTTCGTCAAATGATCAATGTCTGTTTGAAGATTCAAGACAGAATGTGAATAATTGATTGTTTTGAATGCAAAATAAGCTGAAAATGAACAAGAATTATTTTTCTATCAAAGAATTGAAGATTGCATATGTGAAAAGTTGAGTCAATGAAATGATGATCAAACACATAGCATCTTGAATGAAAGACGCGATCACAAACTTATTTCTAGAAGCAGAAGAGATGTTGTTGATCATAAACAAGATGTATGATGATTTCAATTAATATCACATGACTCAACAACAGTTCTTAAAGCTGTATTAAAATAAAATCTTCTTTCATGACTTTTGAATGAAATTTCAACAATTCAGTGCAGAATTAGAATACAATAATGAAACTTTACTAAATGATTTGCAGCATAAGATCAGTTCAAATCTTCAATGAGCAACGCTCAATGAATAAATCATTGATTTGAATGAATTTATTGACATCTGCATGCAAGCTGATGTTCAATTGACGAAACTGAATGCTCGATCAGCTTTCAAGACATTGATGATTCAAGTCACTCACTTTATTGCTAGCATCTCAATGATGATCATGATTGTGATCTCAGTCTCATTCTTTGCATGAAAGAAACTCAGAAGATTGAATGTTGACTTTGTTAAAAAGAAATTGTTTAAAAAAGAACTTTGCTTTAAATGCAAGAAGTCAGAATATAAAGCATGTAACTGTCTTGAATCAGCTCAGATACATGAAATTGCAGCGAATTCAAAAAACAATCTGTTTTCATCAAAGTAGTGACTGAGAACAACATGCTCATATCTTACTTCATTAATATGCTTGATAATTCATTTGATTTTAAGTCATTTATTGTGAACATCATCTTGAATAGTTTAGAAAAGATATTTTAATCTTTCGCTTTGATAAACATTAAAGTCACTAACATGATGTTCATAAATGATTCATTGATTTCAAAGCTATGTGAATGCTTTGATATTCAATCAATTTTACTGTTCAAATTGAAGTTGATTCATTCATATGACAAAACTCTCGATCAAAGATTTGTTACATATGCTCTGTATATTTCAATCACTATACAAAAACATAAGAATGAAATGATGTCTTTATTAATAACTCATTTAGATCAGCATAAAAAAATCATTGACAATCTTTGATTGAAAAGAAATCAAATTTTGATAAATTCTACAAATGATCAATTAATATCTTCATCAAATATTCAAATCTTGAAACTTATTGTTTCAAAAGCAAGCAGTTAATCAGCATTTCATTAACTTGAATCAAGCAAGATCTGCAAAATGAAATGAAAGAACTTGAAGTTTATGTCAATAATCATCTTAAAGCGAACTACAAATTTAAAATCAGTGAATTAATTCATTGAATCAGCTCTTATATGAAAGCAAAGCATTCAAGTTGATCTTAATTAACATGAATTTATTTAGTTATCAAAGAAGAAAGAACTCATCAATATTATCATGATTGAAATCGTTGTTTATCGAACTTTAGTCAAGAAGAAGAATGTCAAGATTTTTACATTGATTATTAATGAAATCAACAAGATGCTTAGCTTAATTAAAAATTCAGCGAAACTGAATAAAATGATTTTTGTCATGTCATTAAAGAAACTGAAAAAGAAGTTTTCAATAGTTTATCATGATTTTCTGAATGTTTTTGACAGAGAAAAGACAACTCAGTTGTCTTCACATTGATCATATAATCATAAGATTGAATTAAAAGATGAAAATCAATCTTTTAAAAGTCAATTGTATTTTATGTTGAATTACAAGTTGCAGAAAATCAAGAAGTATTTAAAAGAGAACTTGAAGAAGAAGTTTATTACACTCAGCAAAGCTTCATTCGCTTCGTCAATACTATTCATCAAAAAGAAAGATGATAGTCTTCGCTTTTGCATGAATTATTGAAAACTGAATGCTCTGATTAAAAGAAATCATTATTCAATACTCTTGATAAACGAAGTACTTGCTCAAATTCAAGACAGTAAATATTTGACTCAACTTAACATTATCATCACGTTTAATAAGCTTTACATAAGCATTGAAAGTAAGAATCTAATTATATTCATCACTTTCTTTGATGTTTACAAATATAAAGTAATGCTCTTTAAATTAATCAATGAATCAACATTCTTTCAGCATTATATCAACAACATGTTGTTCAACTGTCTGCATAAATTCTGTCAGATTTATCTGAATGACATTCTCATTTACAGTAAAATCTTAAGAAAATATAAAACTTATGTGAAAGAGATGTTAAACAAGCTTCATGAAGTTGATCTGCAGATAAACATTGACAAGTGCAAATTTAAGATTCAGAAGATTTCGTTTTTAAAACTACTGATATTTATCAATGATCTACGAATGAATTCTCGAAAAGTAGATGTGATTTAAAGCTGAAAAGTGTCTTGATCATTGACTCATGTACAGATCTTCATTGACTTCTGTAATTTCTATTGATGATTCATAAAAAACTTCTTGAAAATCACTTGATTTATGATAAAGCTGACTTGAAAAGATCATGCATTTAAATGAACAGAGATCTGTCAGATGATCTTTAAGAAACTGAAGCAACAGATAATGATAGTCTTTATTCTGAAGCATTTTGATTCAATCAGAGAAGTTATTTTGAAAATGAACTTCTTAAACTATGTCAACGACGAAGTATTGTCTCAATATAATGATGAAGACATTCTACATTCAATGATCTTCTATAGCAAGAACATGATTTTTGCAAAATGCAACTACGAGATTTACAACAAAGAGCTTTTGACTATTATTCAATGCTTGAAGCATTGATGTTTTGAATTGAATGTACTGATATTTCAACCAAGATTTTCATCAATTGTTTGAATTTGAAGTACTTCATAATCATCAAGAAACTGATCAAACGACAGACTAAATGAGCTGAGAAGTTATTTGAATATAACTTCAAGATCATATATCAGTCAGAAAAGCAGAATCTGAAAGCAGACGCGCTGATCAGAATGTCAGATGTCAAGTCAGTTGAATTAAATGATGATTAAAAGCTATATCAGCATCAGATGCTATTGTCAGCAAGCACATTTAAACTGCAATTAATAGAAGATGATCAAGATCTGACTCAAATCTTGCTTATATTTGACTCAGATTTGAAACAGAAATCGAAAGCTAATGAAGATTTGATCAAAGAGATGATTTCTATTCAGAATTGAATTATAGTTGAAAATTGAACGAATCAACAATGTATGAATATTCAAACAGTCATAGAACAGAACAGAAGAACTTGTCAAGATATGAGTTTAAACAATTGCAGAGTACTGAACAAAGTACTCTGAAAGAATGATAAACTGTGAATTTCTTAGTCAATGATCACTCAATTGATAAGAGAAGCACATGATCTTTTGAGCAGTGATTACTCTGATATGAATCAAACATTAGACTTGTTAAGATGATCATATTGCTGATCAAAGATGAGAATGACAATCAAACACTACATTCAAAACTATTACGTTTGTCGTAGATCAAAAGTATCAAGAGATCGAATCAATGAACTACTGAAGTCATTGTCTATATCTGAACAATGATGACAAGACATATCATTAAATTTCATTATTGATTTATTGAAAAGTGATGAAAGCAACGCGATTCTAACAGTGATAGATTGATTGTTTAAAGAACGTCATTATATACTCTGTTGATCAGATGATGAAGAAACTTTCGCTGAATAAACAGTTAAGCTGCTGCTGATATGAATCTTCAGAACTCATGAGCTATCAACATCAATAGTGTTCAATAGAGATTCGTAATTCATATTAATTGTCTGAAAGTCTTTATGTCTGAAACTCAACATTAAGATGAAACTATTCATTGATTATCACTTACAGATCAACAATTAAACGAAAAGAGTGAATCAGAATGTAGAATGATATTTACAAAGCTACTGCTCATACATGCAAGATGACTGATTTATCTGACTATCTATGACTGAATTTATCAATAACAATGCTATTTCATCGTCAATTGAACAATCAGCGTTCTTTCTGAATAAAAGCTTTCACTCTCATATGAGCTTCGATTTGAATTCAACTAAATATGAGATTACTTGAGCTAGAATTCAAGCAGACAAAGCAGAGAATATATTCAAACATATGAAATGATCATTAACGTTGATTAAGCAGACATTAGCAAGAGTCAAAGTCACAATAAAGAAACAGATTAACAAGCATTGAAAGAAAATGATCTACAAGATAAATGACATAATGTTTCTGAACTTAAGAAACATTATGATTGCAAGATCATCAAAGAAGCTGAATGATAAAATGCTAAAATCTTTCAAGATTCTGACTGAGATTGAACATGCATATCAACTGAAACTGTCATTGACAATGAAGATTCATTCAAAGTTTGTTTGAATCTGCTACAACTGAATTCAATAAATCTTCTGAAAGAACAATGAAATGAATCATCTGATTTTATAGTGATAGATGACAAAAACGAATGAGAAGTGAAGAACATACTGAACTTCAAACATTACAGAAGATGACTGCAATATCATGTCAATTAAAAAGACTATGACGTTGATCTACATTGATACAATGTTGATGAAAATGAGTTTAAAGACTGCTTGAAGATCATAAATGACTTTCATCAGAAGTATTTAAACAAATCAAAGTAGAAATCAACTCAATTGATTGATTAAACTGCAGCAATGAGAACATTACTAAATAAAGAAGAAAAGTAATATTGCAAGCATGCATCTCTGATATCTTTGATTAGTCTGATTAGTCTAACATAGACTAGTATAAAGCTGTGAGTAGAGCTGTTGTTGACATGCTAGCGATCTAGCGTGTCTTCATGAGTAAAACTCACGTCATGTTGCATCTTTTTTCTACTTCAGCTTTGAACTTCTAGTTAAAATACACTCATATGATTCGCTTTATACAGATTCATAACAAAGAGCTGTCATCATCTGTTGCTTCAGTTTCTTAAAGATCATCTGACAGATCTCTGTTCATTTAAATGCATGATCTTTTCAAGTCAGCTTTATCATAAATCAAGTGATTTTCAAGAAGTTTTTTATGAATCGTCAATAGAAATTACAGAAGTCAATGAAGATCTGTACATGAGTCAATGATCAAGACACTTTTCAGCTTTAAATCACATCTACTTTTCGAGAATTCATTCGTAGATCATTGATAAATATCAGTAGTTTTAAAAACGAAATCTTCTGAATCTTAAATTTGCACTTGTCAATGTTTATCTGCAGATCAACTTCATGAAGCTTGTTTAACATTTCTTTCACATGAGTTCTATATTTCTTCAAGATTTTACTATAAATGAGAATGTCATTCAAATAAATCTGACAGAATTTATGCAGATAGTTGAACAACATGTTGTTAATATAGTGCTGAAAGAATGTTGATTCATTGATTAATTTGAAAAGCATTACTTTATATTTGTAAACATCAAAGAAAGTGATGAATGTGATTAGATTCTCACTTTCAATGCTCATGTGAAGCTTATTGAACGTGATGATAATGTTAAGTTGAGTTAAATATTTACTGTCTTGAATTTAAGCAAGTACTTCGTTTATCAAGAGTATTGAATAACGATTTCTTTTGATCAAAGCATTCAGTTTTCAATAATTCATGCAAAAGCAAAGACTATCATCTTTCTTTTTGATGAATAGTATTGATGAAGTGAATGAAGCTTTACTGAGTGTAATAAACTTCTTCTTCAAGTTTTCTTCTAGATACTTCTTGATCTTCTGCAACTTGTGACTCAACATGAAATATAATCAAGTTCTAAAAGATTAACTCTCATCTTTTAATTTAATCTTATGATCATATGATTGATGCAAGAATAACTGAGTTGTGTTTTCTCTGTCAAAAATGTTCAGAAAGTCATGATAAACTATCAAAAGCTTCTTCTTTAGTTTCTTTAATGACATGACAAAGATCATTTTATTCAGTTTCGCTGAATCTTTGATTGAGCTAAGCATTTTGTTGATTTTACTAATGATCAATGTAAAGATCTTGACATTTTTCTTCTTGACTAAAGTTTGATAAACAACGACTTCAATCATGATAATATTAATGAGTTTTTTCTTCTTTGATAATTGAATGAGTTCATGTTGATCGAGATCAACTTGAGTGCTTTGCTTTTATATGAAAGCTGATTCAATGAATTAATTCACTGATTTTGAATTTGTAGTTTGCTTTAAGATGATCATTGACATAGACTTTAAGTTTTTTTGTTTCATTTCGCAGATTTCGCTTGATTCAAGTCAATGAAATGCTGATTGACTGCTTGCTTTTGAAACAATAAGTTTCTGAGTTCAAATATTTGATGAAGATATCAATCAATCATTTGCAGAATTTATCAAAATTTGATTTCTTTTCAATCAAAGATTGTCAATGATTATCTTGTGCTGATTTAAATGAGTTATTAATAGAAGCATCATTTCATTCTTATGTTCTTGTATAGTGATTAAGATATACAAAGCATGTGTAATAAATTTTCGATTGAGAATTTTGTCATATAAATGAATTGACTTTGATTTGAACAGTGAAATTGACTGAATATCAAAGTGTTCACATAGCTCTGAAATCAATGAATCATTTATGAACATCATGTCAGTGACTTTGATGTTTATCAGAACGAGAGATCAAAATATTCTTTTTAGACTACTTAAAATGATGTTCACAATAAATGATTTAAAATCAAATGAGTCATTGAGCATATTAATGAAGCAAAATATAAGCATGTCGCTCTCAATCATTACTTTAACGAGAGCAGATCATTTTTTAAATTCGCTGTGATTTCATGTATCTGAGCTGATTCAAGACAGTCACATGCTCTATGTTTTGATTTCTTGCATTTAAAGCAAAGTTCTTTTTTAAACAACTTCTTTTTAGCAGAATCAACGTTTGATATTCTGAGTTTCTTTCATGCAAAGAATGAGACTGAGATCGCGATCGTGATCATCATTGAGATGTTAGTGATAAAGCAAGTGACTTAAGTCATCAATGTCTTAAAAGCTGATCAAGCATTCAGTTTTGTTAATTGAACATCAGCTTGCATGCAAATGTTGATGAATTCATTCAAATCAATGATTCATTCATTGATCATTACTCATTAAAGATCTGAACTGATCTTATGCTGTAAATCATTTAGTAAAGTCTCATTATTATATTCTAATTTTGCACTGAATCGTTAAAATTTCATTTAAAAGTCATGAAAGAAAATCTTATTTTGATACAGTCTTAAGAACTGTCATTAAGTCATGTGATGTTGATTGAAATCATCATACATCTTGTTTATGATCAACAACATCTTGTTTGCTTCTAGAAATAAGTTCGTGATTGCATCTTTCATTTAAAATACTATGTATTTGATTGTTGTTTCATTGACTCAACTTTTCACATATGCAATCTTCAATTCTTTGATAGAAAAATGAATCTTGTTCATCTTCAGCTTGTTTTGAATTCAAGACAATCAATTATTCAAATTCTGCTTTAAATCTTCAAACAGAAATGAATCAAATAGCTTGATTGACTTCAAGAATTAATCTTTCAAAATCAAAGTGCTTTGTTGACTTAATGCAGTCTTTAAATGATGTATAATCACATTCTTGTTTCTCATCTTTTTCTGCAGATGCATTCTTATAATATTCAACGTCATCTGAATAATCTTCAACTTGATGTTTATCTTGTTAACATCTTTCAACATTTGAATCATGTCATTGTGAATTTTGATTTCAATGTCATGCTGATGAGTTATGTACTTAATAAAGACAATGATATTATTTGTTCTCTTATCAATTATTTAAGCATTCAGCTCTTTATTAATGCTGATCTTGATCATTTTGTAGTCAAAGAATAATGTATTTATGTTCTCTTCTTCAATGTTTAACATAGCATTCATGTTTTCTTCTTCTGATGCTACTCAATTATGTGATAAAAGTGATTCTTTTCTAGCATTTCAAAGTTCATAGTGAGCAATGCTCACTGATTCTGATTCTGTGCTTCTAATCATTGTGTGAGTAGAAAAATTGCTGATCGAGATTCAAGTGAAACTTCAGATTTCAATTCTAGAACAATATGTTCATGTTCTTTTATTCTTCTGTTTTGATGACGAGTTCAGTAAAGAGTTAGTTTAAAGCAATACATTCATGTTCTTTTGTTTTTCTATTCTAGAAATTTCTTGATTTCTAATGAACTTTCTGAACTCAATTTTCGAATTTCAATTCTAATTCAAGTTTAATAATGTAGCTTGTTTTTATATCATCTACACATCAATAGTAAGATTGATGAGCTTTGAACTAATGTTATGAGTTTGCATAAAGCGAATCATATGAGTGTATTTTAACTAGAAGTTCAAAGCTAAAGTAGAAAGAAGATGCAACACAACGTGAGTTTTACTCATGAAGGCACGCTAGGTCGCTAGCGTGTCAACAACAGCTTTACTTACAACTTTATACTAATCTATGTTAAACTAATCAGACTAATCAGAAGTATCAGAGATGCATGCTTGCAACACTTTCGTTCTGAAGCATTTCAATTCAATCAGAGAAGTTATTCTAAAAATGAACTTCTTGAACTATGTCAATGACGAAGTATTGTCTCAATATGATGATGAAGATATTCTACATTCAGTGATCTTCTGTAGCAAGAACATGATTTTTGCAAAATGCAACTACGAGATCTACGACAAAGAGCTTTTAACTATTATTTAATGCTTGAAGCATTGATGTCTTGAATTGAAATGTACTGATATTTTAATTAAGATCTTCATCAATTATCTGAATTTGAAGTACTTCATGATCATCAAGAAACTGATCAAACGACAGACTAAATGAGCTGAGAAGTTATTCAAATATAACTTCAAGATCATATATCAGTCAGAAAAGCAGAATCTGAAAGCAGACGCGCTGATCAGAATGTCAGATGTCAAGTCAGTTGAATTAAATGATGATTAAAAGCTATATCAGCATCAGATGCTATTATCAGCAAGCATATTTGAACTGCAATTAATAGAAGATAATCAAGATCTGACTCAAATCTTGCTTATATTTGATTCAGATTCAAAACAGAAATTGAAAGCTAATGAAAATTTGATCAAAGAGATGATTTCTATTCAGAATCAAATTATAGTTGAAAATTAAACGAATCAACAATGTATCAATATTCAAACAGTCATAAAACAGAACAGAAAAACTTGTCAAGATATGAGTCTAGACAATTGCAAAGTACTGAACGAAGTACTCTGAAAGAATGATAGACTGTGAGTTTCTCAGTCAATGATCATTCAATTGATAAGAGAAGCACATAATCTTTCAATCAATCATCATTCTGATATGAATTGAATGTTAAACTTGTTAAAACAATCATATTGCTGATCAAAGATGAGAACAACAATCAAACGTTACATTTGAAACTGTTATGTTTGTTGTAGATCAAAAGCATCAAGAGATCAAATCAATGAACTACTGAAATCATTGTTTATATCTGAATAATGATGACAAGATATATCATTGAATTTCATTATTGATTTATTGAAAAGTGATGAAAGCAACGCAATTCTGACAGTGATAGATTGATTGTTTAAAGAACGTCATTATATACTCTGTTGATCAGATGATGAAGAAACTTTCGCTAAATAAACAGTTAAGCTGCTGCTGATATGAATCTTCAGAACTCATGAGTTATTAAGATCAATAGTGTTTGATAAAGATTTGTAATTCATATCAATTGTCTGAAAGTCTTTATGTCTGAGACTCAACATTAATATGAAACTATTCATCAACTATTACTCACAGATCAATGATTAAATAAAAAGAGTGAATCAGAATGTAGAATGATATCTACGAAGCTATTACTCATACATGCAAGATGACTGATTTGTCTGACTATTTATGACTAAATTCGTTGATAACAATGCTATTTCATCATCAATTGAACAATCAGCGTTCTTTCTGAATAAAAGCTTTCACTCTCATATGAGCTTTGATTTGAATTCAACTGAATATGAGATTACTTGAGCTAGAATTCAAGCAGACAAAGCAGAGAATATATTCAAACATATGAAATGATCATTAGCGTTGATTAAGCAAACATTAGCAAGAGTCAAAGTCACAATAAAGAAACAGATTAACAAGCATTGAAAGAAAATGATCTACAAGATAAATGACATGATGTTTCTGAATTTTAGAAACATTATGATCATAAGATTATCAAAGAAGCTGAATGATAAGATGCTAGAATCTTTCAAGATTCTGACTAAGATCAAACATGCATATCAATTGAAACTGTCATTAATAATGAAGATTCATTCAGAGTTCATCTTGAATCTACTATGATTGAATTCAAAGAACTCTCTGAAAGAATAATGAAATGAGTCGTCTGATTTTATAGTGATAGATAATAAAGACGAATGAGAAGTGAAGAACATACTGAACTTCAGACATTACAGAAGACGACTGCAATATTGTGTCAATTGAAAAGATTATGACGTCAATCTACATTGATACAATGTTGATAAAAATGAGTTTGAAGACTGCTTGAAGATTGTAAATAACTTTCATCAGAAGTATTTGAACAAATCAAGTTAGAAATTGACTCAACAAGAATTGATTAATCAAACTGCAGCAATAAAAACATTGTTAAATGAAGAGAAAGAGTAATGTTACAAGCATGCATCTTTGATATTTCTGATTAGTCTGATTAGTCTAACATAAACTTGTATAAAGCTGTGAGTAGAGCTGTTGTTAACACGCTAGTGATTTAGCGTGCCTTCATGAGTAAAACTCACATCATGTTGCATCTTCTTTCTACTTCAGCTTTGAACTTCTAGTTAGAATACACTCAAATTATTCGCTTTATGCAGACTCATAACAATTGCATGCAAATTTTATATTTTATATAAAGAGCTTTGATTTAACTTAACTAAGTAATTATCAGTTTAAAACAACAGTTATAAACAGTATAAAAACTGCATAATTATCATGATGAATTAACATATAAAAACTAGATTAAAGACTAAAGTTAAAAGCTAAATTGAAGATCAGATTTGAATTAACTTTGTAACTGTCATGATGAATTAACATATAAAGATTAAATCAAAGACTAAAGTTAAAAACTAAGTTGAAAATCAGATCTGAATTAACTTTAAGACTTTGTCAAAACATTGCATAAATCACGTCATATTTTCAACTTAATATATCATGAATTATGTCATGTTCAATTTGATAATGCTTGATAAACTTTCTGTTACAAATGTGTCAAAGATCAAATTCTAATCAATTCATAGTAAATGCTAGCGAGTTCACTATGTATTAATTAAAGTTAGTCAATAATTTAACTAAGATCTGATATAAATTTGATTCAGATTTGACTCAGATATGACTCAATTTCTTTTTTCTTTTCTAGCATCTTTTAAATCAGTTTCTATTGTCTTCTAAATAAACATACTTCTTTGTATTACAAATAGTTAACAAACATTTATGATAAACACATTTCTTTATGTTGATGAAACATCTTTCAAATCAACATCTTTCTTGTGTTTCAACATGTTTTCTTTGAAACTAACGTCAAATCTGAGTAACTACTATATAAAGCATATTCTTCTTTTCTTTTATATCTTCTTTCTTCTGTATTTTTAAAGTTGTTGTTATAACTATCTTTATTGAATCAAACATTTTACTCACGACATGATTAGATTGAATATTTAAACATGATTTCAACATTACTTTAAGAATTCATTAATCACATCATTCATATGATATCAATATTATTATTCATTCAAGATACTCATTCAGATAAAATGAGTCTAAAGAAATTCATTTATCTGATGATTGATGCAATTGAAAGACTGAACAACACTAGAAGATTTGATAGAATCAATGATAAAGAATCTTCGTTTGAATCGCTAAATGACTTAATTGCTCATTAAGTAAACAAAGTTCACTCGATTAAAAGAATCAATGATAAAGAATCTTCGTGAATTGCTTGAGAATCAATGATAAAGAATTTTCATTGATTGTTAAAGAGTCATTCAAATTAACAAACAAAAGACTTTCTCTTCTGAAGACTAAACACTACAAATATGATCTTATTTTCTACTGTTAAGCATCATTCTTCATTCAATCAACTAAATCATTATGACTCAATCATCTGTGAAAAATTGCTTTAAAGAATATCAAAGTCATTATTCTGAGACTCTTAATTCTATTATTTCTGATCAAGATACTGAATCAGCTATCAACTTCAAGTTACTTTCATATGTAATCATCTTTCTTAAAAATGATGTCATATAAAATAAATTTAAATTCATCTTAACTTTCAATGCTTTCACTGAAACTAATGAGACTACAACGCTCTGAAAAATCAAGAACATTGCATAGTTAATTCGTTCAATCAAAGCAGGTTTGAAACTATTTCTGCAAACTTTTAATGATTTTCGAGTTTAATGAGATCTAGAGATCAAAGCTCTAGATTTATTTAATCAGATTGTCAGTGATGAAGTTTGAAAAACTTGCTATGAGAAGCTTAATTGAGCTAAACAGCAATCAGACAAAGTCAGTTTAAGAATTCAAGATAAGAATCAAGAGTTAGAAGAAAAGCTTCAAGTAATTAGAGAGATCATCTTTTTTGATTTAATCTATTTCAATAAATTTTATGCTCAGAAAATATCAGACTTTTTTCTGTTTACTGATAAAGTTAAATTGATTTAAGAGAATTAATATGCGAAAATTCAGAATAAGCTCAAGATCAACGCGAATCTTTTTCTCAGCGAACAAGTTGTTCTAGACTATGTTCATTCTAGACTATTCAATGATGCAGTTAAAGTTACACAAACTAAATGAGAACATGACTATGTTAATTTTTATAAGTTTGCTGAGAATTTTTTGAAAGAACTTGCTTAGTTGTTTGATGATTCTGATAAGAAAGTCAATTTTCATAGAGAATACTATAATTTAATTTAAGAAGCAAAGAAGTTCAGCGAATTTTATACTCAGTTTCAGCAATTGTTCTTTTATTTGAGTTATCATGAAAAGTAATTGATCGTTAATCTGAAGAATAAAATTAATTCTTCACTTCGATTCATTTAAGTAGATCAATTAGTTCAATCTGATTTTCTCAAGAAAATTTATTTCTATCTGATTCAACTAAATAATGATCAGCGAGTCATTTGAAAGATCAAGAATAAAGTTAATATCATTAAATGAATCATTTTTGCTGAAGAAATTCATACAATCTTTCATAAGAAAATCAAATCAACTAGATTCAATGAATCATCAAAATTGCGCAGCGCAGTTTTGACTAGCGCGAAAGATGCAGATTTACAAGTTGAAATCTGTTTTATTTATCACAAGTCAGATCATAATTTTAAGAAGTGCTCTGATTAACTCACTAAAGTTAATGCATTGAATGATGAAGATGAATTTAATTATTCTGATTTCAAGTCAGATTCTGATTCAAAAAACTAGTCATCTTTTCAAAAGTTATTAAAGACATAAAGATTATATTTTTGTACAATTTAAACGAAATTTTTTCGAAAGAAAACTACTTTGAAAAGTCATTTCTGATCAAGACATCACTCATCACTCAGAATAAAACTTTTTCTTTGTATTCTCTGATAAACAATGATTTCGTCGTTTATACATTGATACATATCAATCTAGCTGATCAGATTTGTCAAGAACTCGACTTGCAATTTATTTTGCTGATCAAGAAAAAACTGATACCAAAATATAATGAAAAGCTATTTCAGAAAACTATAACTTATAAGATTTTATTTAATCTGATTATTGAAAGTTATAAGAAATTGATCATATTAATGCTGATAATTGACATTGAACATCATGATATCATATTGAACAAACTCTGAATAAACAAAAAGGAAATTTTATTAAACATGTATCATTGTAATTATAATTGTAATTGTAATTCATACATTCTTATGACATTGATTTAGACTTAACTTATGAGAAACTCTATGCTATTTATATCGAGTGAACAAAACTCTCTGAGAAAGAAAATCACTTGTCATTTATATGATTACTTCACGCAGTTGAAACAATAAGATTGACACTGTGTTATTAAGTAATGAATTTATAACTTCTATTCAACATGTGATGCTTAAGTAAACTCTTAATGAGTGTTTGTGTTGTTCATTTATGATGCATCGTCTTTGCTCTGCTCTTCATTGATGATATTTTATACAACGATATTTTGATTTGATTCTTGATTCAAAGATGAAAGACGTTTTCTTTGCATTCATGATGCTCATGATTGTAACGTACGTAAAGCTGTGTTCTCTTACTCAATGATTGTCATTTATTGAGCAGAGAAATATGTGATGAAAGAAAGATGCATACAATGAGAAGATAAAGTATAATTGTACTGAATAATTCTTTTCTTCTCTTGATTTGACTTATGTCACGTAGACGTTGAATGAATTGTTAGCATAGACATGTAATTGCAATCGTTCAATGATTGACTCTGATCAATAGAAGAGAATGCGTTCTGATTGTTTTTCTGCACTCTCAATTTTTCACGTAGATAGATGTATAACTTGACATCAAGTAAAAAAGATGAGTTCAAGCTTCTTCAGTATATCAGCGTGATCGACAAGTCACTACTTTTTTAAACACTGTAATCATGACTTTCAGACTGAGAATAATTATTTTATCTGATATTTTTTCATCAATTACTTGATGACACTGTCAATGTGATGAAGACGTTTCAGTATATTGACGCAGTTGACGAGTCGCAAATTCTTCAATCACTTGTAGTCACAACTTTCATACTGAGAATAACTATTTTACTAGATATCTTTTCATCTTTTACTGACATCGACATATCATCAATCATCTTCATAAATTGATTGTGACTGTTAGAAAAAGTGTTGTCGCGTAGATGAAAACTCTGCATGATTGACTTTTTCGCTCATGCAACATTCTAACATCATTCAAATTGCATCAAATTGAGATCTCTTGACTCTTCTGACTTCTATTCAAACACAGAATAGAATCAAAAGATTCGTAGTCAACATTATAAATAAATGAATCTCATTATTAATTAAACATGTATCATGATACTATTATATTTAATGATCAATTAAATATTTCGATTTCGATTTTTTCAATTTCGTCAAATTTAAAGCACTTAAGTTGATCATGATTAACTTCAATCTTTTCTGCAGTTCACAGCAAATTGTTTAAAATGTTTAAGCATTCAACTTCTATTATTCAGAAAGAATCATTTTCAATTTGCAACATAAAAATGACTTTCTTTAAAACTTTGTTAAATCATTTCAAGAAGAATGAGACTGAGATTTTTGCTATGTTCATTGAAGACATTGATAAAGAAATCATTTACAACACTTAATGCAAGTTAAATGTTCTAAACATCTTCTTGATTAATGAAATGACTCAGAATCTAGAAAATATTAAAGTCAAGCTATCATTGAAATATCAGAACTTTTTAAATGTTTTTGATTGAGTTTAAGCAAACAAGCTATCGTCTCATCATTTATATGATCATAAGATAAAGCTTACTAGTGATTCAATGTCATCTTGCTGTTGAGCATATTGAATGTTTCTCTACAAGCTTCAAAAAGTAAAGAAATATCTGAATGAAAATCTTTTTAAAGAATTTATAACTTTTAGCAAAGCTTTGTATTTCTCACTCATTCTGTTCATTTTAAAAGCAAATGAAGACTTATGATTCTGTGTTGACTATCAAAAGCTCAATGCTATTATCAAGAGAAATCACTATTTTTTATTTTTGATAAATGAGATGATTGACAAAATAGTTGATTGCAAGCATTTGATTCAATTGAACATCATTTCAACGTTTATCAAACTGAGAATGCACTCTGATAGTGAGAACTACACTATCTTTATTATCGCTTTAGAAGCATATAAATTCAAAGTGCTTTTCTTCAAACTTATTAATAATTTCATCTTGTTTCAGCAGTATATAAATGATGTTTTATGAGACTTTTTAAATAACTTTTGTCAAGTTTATTTAAATAATATTCTGATTTACAGCAAAACTCAATAAAAATATAAACAACATGTTAAAATAATATTGAGTCGATTATGAGAAGCTGACTTACAGATGAATATTCAAAAGTGCGAATTTGATGTAAAAGAAATCATCTTCTTAAAAGTCATAGTTTCAGAACAAGATCTTTGTATGAAATTTATTAAAGTAAAAGTCATAGTCAACTGAACTACGTCAATTAATCTAAAAGAAGTTCAAAGCTTTGTGAGATTTGTTAACTTCTATCATTATTTCATTAAGAACTTCTCGAAGCTAGTCAAATCATTCACTCAGTTAACTAGAAAGAATACATCTTTTGTTTAAAATGAAGTCTGTGTTCAAGCATTTGATAATTTAAAGAAACAAGTCAGCTTGATCTCAGTACTACGACATTTCAATCTCAAACAACAGACTATTCTGAAAATCAATGCTTTAAACTATGTAAAAGATGAAATACTATCTTAGTATAATGATGAGAATGTTCTTCACTCGATAGTCTTCTACAGCAAGAGCATGATTTTTGCTAAATGCAATTATCACATCTATGACAAGAAATTACTAGTCATTATTCAATGTTTTAAACATTGATGACTTGAGCTTAAATGCACTAAATTACTCATTCAGATATTCATCAATCATCAGACTTTGAAGATTTTCATGAAAAATAAACAGTTAACTTGATATCAAGTCAATTATTTAAACATTCTATTCAAGTTCAACTTTCAGATTATATTTCAATCAGGCAAAATAAATACTAAAGTCAATGCTCTTATCAGAATGCTTATAGCGAATATCTTTGAATCAGCTCAGCGTATTGAAAATCATTATCAGACTATTTCAACTTTTGATAAAGTAAATATTCTAGTTATTGAATTTGAAGCTGATCTTTATCAACGTGTATACAATGTCAATCAAATGAACGAGCTTTGCAGTAAATATAAACAAGCTATAAGCGAAAACAAGCTCAAGTTTTATAGCACTGAACTAAAGAACTGCAAGATCATTAATGATGTTTTATTCAGAAAAGACTTTCTGTGAATTTCTGAAAATATGCATATGAAATTACTGTAGAAAATTCATGATCAGTCATTCATCTTTTATTTCAACAATAAAAGAATGATTAATTTAGTTCAGCACTTCTACTATTAATCAGATCATTAAACAATGATTAAACAGTACATTCAAAACTGTCATGTTTATCAGCAAAGTAAGACATTTAGAAATAATATTCATGAACTTTATCATTCTCTTTTGATTGCACAGAAACGTTAAAAAGATATAATTATAAACTTCATCACTGAGTTATTTCTATCAGAAGAATACAACATCATTTGCACAATCATATGTCATCTCATTAAGAAACATCATTATGTTCTCTGTCATTGAAAAGATGATGACATCTCAGTTGAAAAAACGATTTGAATCATGCTATAAAACGTTTATTGACTTCATAATTTATTCAATTCTATTGTTTTAAACAGAGACTTTCAATTTATATCAGATCAGCAATGAAACTCATCTGTACATGATGCTGACTATGAATCTACTGTTTAGCTACAGTAAAGTCTAAAGATTATCAAAAGTTTGAATGACATCAAGATGTTACATGATAATGAAGCACTGTGCGTTGATCATGTGCAGAGTTTTCATGATTGCGCAAACTTTGATAATCTCAATGCACATGCTACAAGTAATTTGCATGCAGATGAGAAAATCAAATAGAATGCAGAACTATGAGAAAAATCGCTTATGAAAATCATTCGATTCAGTATCTCATCATCATGATGATGAGAATTGAGACAGAACATTCTCACGTTTGATCTGTTAAGAATGATTAGCAGAAAGAACTTGAATTACAAACATTCTTTAAATTTACATGCTAACTATGTATAAATCTTGTTAAGACTGCATGTCTGTTACTATGACATGAGTAACTCACAAAACTTGTTAAGTTTGATATGAGTAAACTTGAGAATCTTATTAATATTGTTTAACAGACGTTCAGACATAAACATTCTATATGTGAGTAATATGCTGATAAGAAAACTTCATTAAAAAAAGAGAAACATAAGCGAATTAATAAAGAATGATTGAACTACGCTGTCTGATTAAAAGTGTAACATATGAACATCTTTGCAAAATATGATTGATCTGCATGAGAAAGATTTTTACAGATAACATGAAACAGATGAGTTGCATATTTTACAAGCAAAGCAAACGTTTGCGAAGCATGATATACAATGATAATTGTTAGAGATCTGTCTAGAGCAAGTCAGATAGAAGTGTCATTTAACTAGAAGATAAATGCTAAGAAAGAAAGATAGCTACAGAAAAGAAGCTGACTACATATATGTATTTCTCAGTCAACGCTAGACTCAATAGAAACTAGTCAAGATGATGAAGTGAGAATAAATCTGACAAGACTAGAAGACTGAGTTCGACAAGACTAGAATCGTGATATTACTCTTTCTCTTCAATGATTTATGTTCACATGAATGTATTTTCTGCTCGACTCGATTGATTGCTCAATCATAATTTCACAGACTCAGATCTGTTAAATCGTGATTGATTGAATTGTTGATTAGCGTGATCTGTTCAAGCATCAAATATGAAAATCATCAATAATCTTCTGAGCGTTCATAAATTCGTCGTCATCAGCGTTGTATCAATTGAGATCATTGTCATAGTCATTTCATTTGACTTTATACTGAAGTCATCTTCAATATCAACGAAAATTCAATTTATCATTGATTTCTCACTCGTCTTCATCGTTTATTACTATTGAATCTGAGAATTCATTCTTTTGATCAGACAAGAAATCGTTGACGGCAGAACGAAGCAGATCAGAATAAAATACATCATGAACATGCATAAACTCTGATAATTTCAGTTTATATGAAGAATCGACAAGATTTAAATTGATGAAAGAATTGAGCATTTTGTCATTTAGCTTTCTAAAAGATTTTGCTGTAACGATGTTTCTTTCATTCAAAAACATCTTTGATTCAATCTCATAATTAACTTCTTTTCTATGCTTATTGACTTGTTTCATCATTTGTTCTCGTGTTTTGACTAGCGACTTGCGAGCAAACTTTAGTGTTTTGTTCATATGTTCAGATATATTCTCGACTTTAGTTGTCTGCAAACGTTCATGAGAACTTTCATATTTAATGATATTGAGTTCAAAGCTCATACAAGAATGAAAGTCTTTGTTTAGAAAGAAAAAAGTCAAGAAGATGATTGAGAACAAAGCATTATTGTCAATGAACTCAATCATGAGTAGTAGCTTAGCTCAGTCATTCTGCATGTATAAACAGAAGAATCAAAGATATCTTTCAACGTTTTGATTAACTTGTTCACTTTGATCGTCAATCTGAGAGTGATAGACTGTAAAGAGTTGAAAATTAATATCTAGTCTTTTGCAAAGCGACTTTCATAGAATGAAGATAAATTGAGAGTCTCAATTTGAAACAATGAAATCGAGTAATTCATGTATTCAATATATTCACTGAAGCATTAGCTCAGCTGTTTTTTCTGCTGTGATTTTCTCGTCATCAGTGAAGCAAGAAATATAATGTTGTTTCTTTGTCAGTTTACATATTACTGTTAGTATGATGTTTTTGTCTTTTGAAAGAGATAAGTTGATGATGAAATTCATGACTATGTTCTTTCATTGCTGTTTAAATATAAGTAGAGAATGTAGTAGTTCATTGAATTTATCTCAAGAAGTTTTTGATTGCTGACAAATATAACAGTTTTGAATATATTGATTTATTGTCTTTCGCATTGAAGATCAATAGTAGTATCTTCTTATGATCTTCATCGTTCTGAGAATTTCAAGATGATCAATAAAAGATTAATCATGAACTTCTTAAATTAACTTCATTTGAAGATGCTCATTGAAGAAAACTCATAGAAGATCATCTTGATATAGTATTTTGTTCTGAACTCAAGAATTTCTTAATTTAGTATTTTCGTATTGAGCTTCATCTTTTGATACAACTTCACGAAGTAGAACACAATTCTCGTTGATTTTATTAACTTTTAAAATCAATTGATAAATTGATTCATCATTCTTTTTCTTCTTCAAATCAGCGATTTTCATTCGATTCAATGTCAGAATCGTAGTTTGTTGATAGCAACATCGTTCATTCTCAAGACTTCTAGAAACTGAATTAACTCAACGAGTCAATGCATTGACTTTGATGTTTTGTTTATCTGAGCGATACATGATTTTAAAGTTGAAGTCAACGAGCTTTTGAACTCAGCGCATCTGATATCTACTCAGCTCTTTATTCTTTATTAATGACGTCAGAGCTTGATGATCAATGAACATCTTGATTGATAGCTCAGTCAATTTCAGCTCAGATCGTTAATGCTTAAATGCTTGAATGATCGCTAGTAGCTTCTTATCATAAATCTTGTAATTGCACTCAGCGAAACTCAGATTCTTGCTGTAGTAAGTCATTGAATGCAATGTTTCTTTGTCATCATACTGAGAAAGTATGTCATCATTGATGTAGTTGAATGAGTCTGTTTCAAGAATAGTCTTTTTATTCTGATCAAAATGACGAAAAATAAATGCTTCAGTCATTCGTTTCTTCATATGATCAAAGATCGTTTGACAAGCGTGATTTTATTCAAATATCATCTCTTTTTGAGTGAGTTAAATCATTAATTGAACAATCTTCGAGAAGTTCTTTATAAAGCGACGGTAGAAATTGCAGAAGTCAATAAAGAACTGCATCTGAGTGAGATTTGTAGAAGTAAATCATTCAACAACTGCTTGTATCTTTTGAGAATTTATCTTCAGTCTCTCAATGAATAGCAATAGTCTCAGAAAGAAGATTTTCTGAACATGAAACTTGCATTTGTTTATATTCATCTGAAGATCAGTCTCTCGTAATTTATGTAGAACTAATCGTACATGTTGCTTATGTTTCTTCAGTGTTTTGCTGTAAATGATAATGTCATCTAGATAAATCTGACAAAACTGATGAAGATAGTCAAATAGCACGTCGTTCATATAGTGTTGATAGAAAGTCGAGTCGTTGATTAATTCAAAAGACATCACGTGATATTTGTAGAAATCGAAAGAGATGATAAAGATAGTCAAATCTTCGCTGCTTGAATGCATACACAGTTTGTTGAAGACAATAATGATGTTTAATCGAGTCAGATATCTGCTAACTTAAATACAAGCGAGAGTTTCGTCTATTAGCGATAAGAGATAGCGATTTCGTTTGATCAAAGTATTGAGCTTTCTGTAGTCTACACAGAAACGCAAGCTATTATTTTTCTTTTCAACGAATAGTATGAGCGAAGCATATGAAGCTGAGCTAAAAGATATAAAGTCTTTATTCAGATGCTCAATCAGGTAATTCTTCATCTTTTGAAGCTTGTAGTCAGACATATGATAGAGATAACTTTAAGAAGATGTTCTCTCGTCAATCAACTCAATTTTATGATCATAAAGATGATGAGAGAATAGTTGATCAGTCATTGCTTAATCAAACACGTTTAAATAGTCATGATATTTCAAAGAAAGCTTAGCTTTGACTTCTTTCAAGATCTTTTCATGTGAAAGCTCTTGTAGATTTACATCTTCGAGTTTATTTCTAGCTGTTTTTAGAAGTTGATCGATTTTCGTGATAATGATCGTGAAAGTAGTCACATTCGATCGTTTGACTAGTGATTTATATGCTGCAGTCTCTATCATTGCTATATTCATTAAATCAAAAGACGAAGCGAAGTTGATTGAATTAAATGATTTCATGATTTTACTGAATGAAGATGACTTCTCGCTGAGTCAAGTGATGACAGAAGAAATAGATCTCTTTAGTATTTAAGTAGAGATTGAACTCTTCTGTTCTATCGCGATTTTCTTGCTTGAAAGAACAGTTGAATGAGCTTTGATAGAAGCTTTGATATGAGCTTCAAAACTAGAAAATTGAAGACGATTGTCTTTCATATCAATAGTCACTTTAATCTTGTTCATTCATGTTTTTTCGAAAATCATCTGATGTTGATCTAATTGAGTAATCAGCATAAAGACGAATCATTTCATATGATCTTGAACAGTTAGATTTGAATAAATCGCATAAGTAATGAGCTTTTTTGCATAATGATCATTGAATTCTCTTATTGATTTGAGCTTGATTAAAGATAAAGATTCAATTTGCAAATGATCACAAACATTCTGCGCAGTTAATTCATTAATGAACGAATAGTCAGCTGCTTCAGTGTTGATCAATGACTTTAATGAGTAACTAATTTCATTGCTAGATAGTACACATTCAGTAGTCAAAGACTTCAAAGCAAAGAAATCATTTGAGCTGCTCATTGTTGAAGAAATTAACACATCTTTTATCACGCTTTTGATGAAAGTCACTAGTTTTTTGTCTCATTCTTCAATTTCTCTGTAAATAATTTCTTCTCTTCTTTCAACATAATGATCTTATTGAGACAAAAGATGAATAAATGAGATGTTGAAGTACTAGTCTTTAGCTGAGAGTAGTTCTTTGAAAGATGACTTAATACTTTGCAGTTGAAGCAGATGATTGACATTTTTGATCATTTAGATTCAAGAATGAAAAAAGTAACAAGTTGAACATAGCTAGTAGTCAAGACTGAAGTTGATGTTGACGAAGAAACAAAACGTTTTTTCGAAGCTGCTATTGATTTGACTGTTTATTGCTCATCACGTAGCTGATAATTGACTTGTTGTTTGTTATTCACATCTTGAAGAAAGATCTTGAACTTATTAAGTGAGCTAAACTTTATAAGACAAACTGACAATGCATTTTGAAGATGATTGTTGATTTTATTCTGAATGTTATTAATCAGAGTGACATCATCGTAGTTCAGAAAGCTAAATATTCTAGTGAATTCTGAATAGAAAGAGCTGAAGAGCTTGTTGAGCTGCTTCAAAGCAATGTATTCATGATGACACTTTTGAATCAGGTTTTGATCTTCATAAATTTCTTTCAAATGTTTCAGTAGCTCTAATAGTGATTGATAGAATGAGAAAGCATCAACATGATGCTTTGCATAAATTTGTTGATCAGCATTGTCTTTTAGTCTGAAAATCACATAGATAATACAAATCTTTTCAGTAAAGTAATGATTCGCGTTGACATTGAGCTTGTCAGCTATTTTGATGTTTCATGTCTCTCAGATAGAATCATCTGTTTCAATGAAAATAAGTGAATTTGAAAGCTTGATGAACTTGTGATGATTGTTTTCGTTTTCATTATCAGATAGAGTAGAAGATTCTCGTTGAAAGTGAGCTTTTTTCTGATTGACTCATTGCTCAGCTGACTGAGTATTTTGACGAAGCATAGATTAATCAGCTTGATGTTGTTTCGCTCTGAAGTTCAATTGCTCATCTTGTAACTGATTGATCTTTTTCTTCAGCTCATTGTTTTTATTGAAAGTGACTTCTAGTTGTTTCGCTCTCTTTTTATGATCATCTTGTACAAGAAGTCAGTGTTCATTGAGTTGTAAAGTCAAGTTTCGCTGACTTCAAAGCTCGTTCAGCATATTGATGACTTTGTTGAATTGATTGCTGACTCAATAAAACAGTTGTTCTTCAATGTTTATGTTTCATGAGATGACAGCTTTCTCAGCTTCGACTGAAGCATTGATGAGTAGAAGTGAAACTCTTTTATTGACAATGCTTCTAAGCAGATGAGTTGTTCAAGATTCAACTGATTCAACGTTGTGTATCATGATGAAAGAAGATAGAAGTTGTTGAGATAAAAGTAGATGAGAGATTGATGTTTTAAATTGATGTTTTTTGATGAGTGAAAATTTAAAGAATTTCTTGTGAATTTCAGGTAATAATTGAGTGCTTTATTCGAAGAATTTCTTGCGATCTAAAATGATGATGCAAATTTGAAGAATTTCTTGCAAATTTTCCTTACTAAATAGATTGTTTCGTATTATTTGTTCATTGATAGCAGAGTAATTGATGAGCATTTATCTAATGTTAAAGACCTGTCTAGAGTGAATCAGATAAAAGTGTCATTTAACTAGAAGATAAATGCTAAGAAAGAAAGATAGCTACAGAAAAGAAGCTGACTACATATATGTGTTTCTCAGTCGACGCTAGACTCAATAGAAACTAGTCAAGATGATGAAGCGAGAATAAATCTGACAAGGCTAGAAGACTGAGTCTGACAAGACTAGAATCATGACAATAATGACTATTAATTCTAAGAATCTCATTTCTTCACTGAGTTTTGACTCTTAAATGTCTTGATGATAGATTCAATCTCTAGTTAAAAACATCATTTGTATAGCTTGAAAAAACAGTAGCATGTATCAATGTGATTAAAGAAGAAATTAACTGTGATATACATGCATATTGCTGACAAAACATCTGCAACTCATGCTTAAGAAGTAAACTGTTAAAATCTGAGTAATAAAAGATTTTGCTTATCTTGAACTGTGAATCTGCTGCAAGAAACTATTTCTTGCTAAGAAGAAAATCAGCATAAAGATTGTGTCTTATGTATGTTGCATGCAACGTATGCAACATATTTTCAATAAACAGCATCAAGAAGAAAAATTAGTATTGAAAGCACATATCAAACGTGAATCTAAGTCAGAAATCATTAAAAGAGCTGAGAAAAATCGATAGACTAACGTTTTCAATCTTTATTCAGTTGAAAATGAAATATGAGTATTTCAAGAGTTATTTGCATCGAGTATCAGAGAATAATTTGAACAAATGCTATGAAATATGCAATGTGAGTCAAACGTCAGAGCATTTACTACTAAATTGCAAGCATTATAGATCAGAGCAGATAAAGCTTAAGAAAAAGACTCAGCTCAAAAATACAGACATCATATTGATGCTGTTTATCATCAAAATCGAAAGAATTGCAACATTAAAGTATTTGAAAAATACTTGAATTGCAACGAGAAAATGACTATTAGAAATGAAAGAGTAGAACGCGAAGAGTGCAAAGAGATGAAGAAAAATGAGAGTATGATTGCAAGAGTTTAAGCGAGAGTGCTTATATGCATAAACTATCGATGTGATTGATCAACAAGAAGATATAAAGCAATGACTTTGATCAGATTACATGTAACTTAGCATACACACAGCGTCTAGACAGTATCATAGTCATAGACTGCATGCATTTAATGAAGAAAAAAAATCAATTTATATCAACAATATGACAAAGTCTTTGCAAACAATTAAAAATCACAGCTAGTTTATTAACAGTTTATCATTTTGAGATCAATGATCAATCAAAGTGAGTCAATCAAGATGTGAAATGCAAACTAAGAATTTACTGCAATTACATGCAGAATGACTGAGCAAAATGACTTTCAATGATTGAATTCAGCGAGAATTTCAGTATTTTCTTGATCATCTCAATGATCTCATTCTAATTCAATAAAGAGTTTCACTCTTGAATGAGTTTCAATTCAGATACAACTGACTATGAGATAACTTGCAAACGTTTTGAAGCTAGAAAAGTTGATAATATTATCATTTGAATGAAAGAACTTCTTATCTTCAATCATCAGCAATTGAAAAAGACAAAGCAGATTATCAAAGCTCAAATCAATAAACATAAATGAAATGTCATTTATGAAGTAAATGACTGAATTTGATTATTCTTCAGAAACATCAAAACAACAAGATCATGCAAAGATTTAAAAGATAAACAGCTAAAACTTTATTAAATCACTGTCAAAGTTGAGATTTTCTATCATCTTTATTTATTGATAAGTATGAAGCAGCTGCATTCAATGTTCAGTTCAAAGTTATTATGTTCTTATTTCAATGATTTTTTATCAGAACAGCATTCAGAATTATTTAAATCTCTCACTATTGAAGATGATGAGCATTGAAAGATAAATGACATTTTGAACTTTAAATGTTATCAAGATTGAATATAATACAAGATAAAATGAACAGAATTAAATCAAGACAATGAATGATACTATGTTAATAAAGAAAAATTCAATAACTTTGAAGATGTTTTGATTGAATTTCATAAGCTTTATTCAAACAAATCACGCTAGCGCTAATTTGAGTTGATGCTTTATTAATTAATTAATCAAAATTTTGCAGATTTGAATCTGTGAAATCATGCTTAATCAGACAAGCAAAATGAAACAACATTCATGTAAACATAAATTTTTGAAAAGAAAGATAATATTACAAATGTGTCAAAGATCAAACTTTAATCAATTTACAGTGAACATTAGCGAGTTCACTGCATATTGATTAAAGCTAGTCAATGATTTAGTTGAGATCTGATCTAGATTTGACTCAGATTTGACTTAAATATGACTTAATCTCTTTTTTAACATTTTCTAAATCAGTTTCTATTGTCTTCTAGATAAACACACTTCTTTGTGTTATGAATAATTAACAAATGTTTATGATAAACACATTTCTTTGTGTTGATAAAACATTTTTCAAATCAACATCTTTCTTGTGTTTCAACATGTTTTCTTTGAGACTAACATTAAATCTGAGTAACTACTATATAAAGCATATTCTTCTTTTCTTTTGTATCTTTTTTCTTCTGTATTTTTAAAGTCTTAGTTATAACTATTTTTATTGAATTAAACATTTCACTTACAACATGATTAAATTGAATATCTAGATATGATCTTAACACTTTCTATAGTTGATTAATTTTTTTAAGTTAATAATAATAAATTCATACACTTTTGTGACATTGATTAAGTCAACTCATGAGAAACTTTATGCTATTTATATTGAGTGAACAAAACTCTTTGAGGTAGAAAATTACTCGCTGTTTATACAACTGCTTCACGCAGTCAAAACTATCATTATGAGACTATGTATCAAATTAGTTCACGTTGATTGCATGTTAAAGAATGAGTGACTCAATCATTTTAAATTGCTTCAAAAGCTTCATTTTCATCATCATTCTTGCAGCTGCTCTGAAACTCTTCATGATAGTGATAATTATTCAATAGTTTGAGAAGTCAACGTCTTATAACATTTTTAATCGCAAATGCAATCAGTTTGAACAATGCATGAATACATGTTTCATCATTTGATGATTTTAGTTGCAGTTACATCACATACTATTTGCATCGAAAATGTTTCTGAAATGCAGATAAGCATTTAGATCTATGCATTTAATTCTGATGTAAATGATGAGAGTGCTTTCAACTTTCTGAAAATCATTTCGCATCTTTATCATCTTGTTAAACATCTGCAATGCATTTTCTATATTTTTTTCATCATTGCTTTTATTAATTTCTGTGATACTGCGCTATTGCAATGCTGTCACTAGTTGAATTTGTCGCAGCGAGAACTAATCATTCACATTTTGACTGTATTTTCGTGTTTTCTTGAATTAAGTTGTTCAGAAGCATCACTTTCTTGATGATAAAAGAGCAAGAAATGATGTAATTGACATTCATCAGATGAGCGTGTATCAATTTGCATGCTTGTCTGATTTTCTGCATATGATTTTTAATTCAACTGCGTAACGTGATATTGTCTTGCAGCATGTTTAAATGAACATGCAGCGAGCTTATGTACATTTTTGCTTTCAGAGTCTTGATGCTTACTCTTTTAAATATTTTTGTGACGTGACGCAAAGTCTGATTTTATAATGTTTCAAATTTGTGTTCTTTGTCTGACAATTCTTTCTTTTTTTCTCGCTGATGTCAAACTGATATCTTGAATGCAATTTCTGATTTTATTACTGCTGAATTTATCTGTCTTGCTTTTGTAAAGATTGTTCTTCATATGAAAACTTCAAGTTGACTAAGTGCTAGCATTTATGTGATGTAATTCGCTTCGATTTGATGAAGATGCGTGTCTCATTGCAGTTTCATGTTCAGTTGTACTCTCAGAACTTGCACATCTAATTTCAACTTAATAATTGAGCTTTCTATTTGTATGTTAATCATTATGTCAAATCTCTTTGATTTTCTGATGAAGTGCATAAATTCATACTTTTCTGATGCAAATGTTGCGTCATGAGTGCAAGCTCATTTTGTGCAGATGTTGTGTGCTTTGCTTAATGTTTTGCAAATTTCTTCAATGAATTTATCATATGTTAGAATGTTAATGTCATTTACAAAGCTGAGCACTTCAATCTTAATTCTCAATGCTTTGCACTTCTCAATCAAACTTACGTTGAAGAATAGAAAGAGAATCAATAAAATGAGAAATTTTTGTGATATGTTTGCATTTATTTTGCACATGTCACTTGTTTACTCATTAAATTTCAGCAATGTTTCTCAATTCTCAAGAAAGCTGCATGCTCATTTAACTATGTAATCTGAAGTTCTTTTCATTTTCAAAGTATGCAGAAGTTTGACATGCAAGACTTGATTGAATGCTTTGATAATATTTAAACTTAGCATAAAAGTTACATATTTGATTTTACAGTCTCATATTGTGTGAATCTGATCTACTAGTAGATTTAATGTCAAGATCATGAATTATTTGCATCTCACTTTCATTCGAGCATCAAATAACATGTGATGAATCTCAGTTATATCATTCAGTCTTTTAATCATGATTGACTTCAAAGCTTTGCTCATGATGTCAAGCAAAGCAATGAATTGATATGTTTTCAAATCAGTATAATCACTCTTTTTCAATTTGCATAATACTATCATTTGAATCTTTTTGAACTGCTTAGAATGATATCTGTGTATTACATATGTGTTGAATAAACTCATCAGTATTGAGATCAGTTCTGCAAAACTCGTCTGCAGCACTTTGTTTAAAATGTCTGAAACATTTGATGCTTTGTCTGCTTTTATTCTTTTAATTGTTTGTCTCACTTCATTTTCTAAAATGCATAAGTCAAATGACATTGTCAAGAGTAAAAATGAGTTTATGATGTTATTGATATTTATCTGAAAGAATGAAGAAAAGAATTTTTCTCGCAATATCTTGATTTTTTTCTTGAATGTCATTGTCATTTGTTCAGTATCACTTCACTTCAATGATGAAAACTGAGAAAGTTTTTTAAATAGCTGACTTTCGATTCTGATTCATTTTGCGAAGCGTCATATTGACTTGAATGCATCGCTCAGCTTATGCATTTGTGATCTGAAATGTGTACGCTTTGCTTGTTGAATGATTTTGTTTTTATGATCATTATGTTTCAGATATTCATTTTACACATTTAGTGTGCTTTATATTTTTCATATGATTTGCAGTCATCTTGATTTCATTACTATCTCTAAGCAGTTTGAATTTCAAAAGTTCTTTGCTCAACTTGATGACTTTGTCAAAAGAGTAAATTTCTCAATGATCTCTTGTAACATCTTGATTACTTTGCACATTCTTTCATTCATCATCATCTTGCTGTTCAAAGAATGATTTGACGAAAGATGCATATGCAAATATGCACTCAATGCTTCTGTGTTCATTTTCTTTCATAATCATCAAGTTGAAGACTGTACTGAAGTTGTTTGTAAACAAAGTTCTGTGACAATTGAAAGATGATTTAATTCTTGATGCAGATCAATGCATATCTTGCACTTGCATGTCATGAACTGTATTTTCTCGCTGCTAAAAACTAAATCAATAGTTGTAAACTGATTGTGAGTCTTGAAAGTAATAATGTCTGATTTCAGCAATAATTTCAGCTTAACGTTAGTAATGATGTCAAGTAAACTGTTGATCACTGCATGTCAAGTGAAGCATCTTCATTCTTCTCAATGAAAGTGATGTAAATTGAAATCTTTCATGATCAGTTGTTTGCAGTCATCTTTAAATAGCTTACTTAAGCAAGAAATGATTGAAGATTTCTCTGTAAATGTAGAAAACAGTGAACACAAATTATAAATGTTTATAAGTTGCAACATCTGCATTTCATCATCTGTGTTGCAAGTTAATATTCTGATTAAGCAAATGTCTGACTCAGCTGTTTCTATCACTCATTGATTGAGTCTTAAGCATTTGTTTACATATATGCAAGTTCTTGACTGTGATGACGTGTTTTTCACTAAATAAAAGAAGTTGTAAGCTGAGTTAAATGATTGCATATCGTTAATGTTACGATTTTGCTTCTGTATAATTTATCAAAAATATGTTGCATATGTTGCATGCAACATACATAAGACATGATCACAGTTCAAGACAAGCGAAATCTCTCACTGCTCAGATTTCAACAGTTTACTTCTTAAGCATGAAAATTTCAGCTGTGTAAGAAAGAAACGTGAAAGTAGCGACAGCGATCTATCGAAGCATATGATATATCAAATCAATTGTCAAGTTATAGAGTACAATCGTACGATTAAAACAAGCTCTCATTCGACTCAATAGCTTCACAGATGACTGCGTTGCAAGTTAAAAGTTGAAAATTGAAATTTTTCGCGCTCACGCAGGCCAAAATCGACGGCGAAACGAAAGTTCATCAACACAGAAGAAAGAATCATCAATTCAGACAGTAATTTGATTGATAAATCAAAGAGCAAACTCACATGAAGAGAACAAGTCATCAATTGACTTCAAAACAGCACAGAAGACTGCATATTGATGCAAAAATCGAAATTAAACTCTTTTGCACTTGAAGATTGCACAGAGAACAACATTGTTTCAGAGAAGTACAGCATTTCTTATCAAATCACTATCTGTTTTATCTTTTCTTGATGTGCAAGACAATAAGTCGAGATCAGTCGTTACTATTCTGAGCGAGATAACATGACTACTTTAATACATGAGATATAAAGCAATTGCATCAAGCATTTTCTATCAAAAAGAGTAATCTAGACTCTTGTAAACTAAATTTATATCATTTTCATCTGACATAAGTCAATAATAAAAGACGATTTATTGCAGATTTCAAGATAGAAATTGAGAAATCTTTACACTAAAGTTACTGTCTACGTGAAACGCTTTGAGTAAGAGATTAAAGAAATATTTAAGTGATGTCAAGTGAATTTTCTAGAAGTTCAAAGCTCAAAACGTGAAAAACTCTCTATGAAAAGAAATATAAAGAGTCGCTTTATGCATTCTTTCTCGCTTCGTTTCGCGAATAGTAATGCGAAACTCAGCAGAAGCAATAGCTCAGCATCAGAACTCAAAACGTCAACAATAGAAATTAAAAAATCAACGTTAGAGATTGAAATAAATCTATGAAATGAACTTAGCATGAGTTCATCAACAAGCAAACAACTGCAGAACGACATTGTTGATTTATTTCACAGTCAACAAAAATCGCTCACATCAGCAAATAGAAAAACGCAATACACGTTTAGTTCACTCGATGCATTAATGCTAAATTCACATGCAAACGCGCATAACAACAAGAATACAATCAATCTGCAAAATGCAAATTGACAGCAAAAAGAGCAAACATGAGCGATTGTGAAATTCGAAGGAATGAAAAAGCGAAAAGTGATGAAAAGTTCGCAAAAAGAAGCTAGCATTGAAGTTAGTATGAACAAGTGCTACGAAGTCATCTCTAAAGAGATGCAGATAAAGAGACTGCGCGAAAGAATTGAATTTGCAGTCAATCAGCTAAGACAAGCAATATCAGAACAGAAAGAGACTATAAGTCATAGCTTAATCTACATTCAAAGAGCATGCAATGAAAGTATAGAAAACTTGATTCAGAAGCAAATTGATTGACTTCAAAGTCAAACAAACAACAAACTGAAAATCATTCTACAATTGATTCAACAAAATGCTGAAAATATTAAAAAGAAAATCAATGCAAAGCAAATGACAGAGAATTTGCAAACCTTGCAGAAGACGCAGATTTCGCAAACATCGCAAGTCATGCAAAATTCGCAAAAACCAACGCAGAAGCTCACATATGTGCAAAAAGCAGCTCAAGTCACAGATGCAAATGCAAATGCAAACACAAATGCAAATGCGAATATGAATGCAAATGCAGACGAATTAAATCTGATTATCAAGAAATTCTCGCCAAAATCACAAGAAATATCGTATCATGAAAGAAGACTCATTGTCAATCTCAAAAATGAGAACTGAACATTGAAGATGATGAAAATGCGAGATTCGATGAATAACACATTGAAAAAGAGATCAGCGATGAAACTCATCTGTACGCGATGCTGGCTACGAATCTACTGTCTAGCTACAGTAGAGTCTAGAGATTATCAAAAGTTTGAATGACATCAAGACGCTGCGTGATGATGAAGCGCTGTGCGTTGATCGCGTGCAGAGTTTTCGCGATCGCGCAAACTTCAATAATCTCAATGCGCATGCTACAAAAAGCAATCTGCACGCAGATGAGAAAGTCAAATAGAACGCAGAACTACGAGGAAAATCGCTTATAAAAATCATTCGATTCAGTATCTTGTTGTCGTGACGACAAGAACTGAGACAGAACACTCTCGTGTTTGATCTGTTAAGAGTGATTAGCAGAAAGAACTTGAATCACGAACATTCTTTAGATCTACATGCTAACTACGTATAGATCTTGTTAAGACTGCGTGTCTGTTACTACGACACAAGCAACTCACGAGACTCGTTAAGTTCAACACAAGCAAACTCGAGAGTCTCATTAATATCATTTAACAGACGTTCAGACACAGACATTCTATACGTGAATGATACGCTGACGAGAAGACTTTGTTAAGAGAAGAGAGACACAAGCGAGTTAGTAGAGAATGATCAAACTACGCTGTCTGATTAGAAGTGTAGTATATGAACATCTTTGCAAGACATGATCGATTCGCACGAGAAAGATCTTTACAGATAACGCGAAACAGATGAGTCGCACGTCTTACAAGCGAAGCGAGCGTCTGCAAGACGTGATATACAATGACGACGACTGTCGATCTTAAGAATCTCATTTCTTCACTGAGCTTTGACTCTTGAATGCCTTGATGATAGAGTCAATCTCTAGTCGAAGACATCGTCTGTATAGCTCGAGAGAACAGTAGCGCGTGTCAATGTGATTAAAGAAGAAATCGACTGCGATACGCATGCATATCGCTGACAAAACGTCTGCGACTCATGCTTAAGAAGTAAACTGTCGAAATCTGAGCAGTGAGAGATTTTGCTCGCCTTGAACTGTGAACCTGCTGCGAGAGACTATTTCTCGCTAAGGGGAAAACCAGCATAGAGATCGTGCCTTATGTATGTTGCATGCAACGTATGCAACATATTTTCGATAAAGAACGAACTTAGCATAAGTTTGTCAACAGGCAAACAACTGCAGAACGACATTGTCGATTTATTTCGCAGTCAACAAAAGTCGCTCACATCAGCAAATAGAAAAACGCAATACATGTTTAGTTCACTCGATGCATTGATGCTAAATTCA
>JAABUR0100000657.1_pt1 | contig 71433 bp, 74 predicted proteins | sample 5560091 | NCBI WGS metagenome assembly JAABUR01 (sample SAMN10711879, study PRJNA513375) | rock metagenome | isolation source: Antarctica rocks | place: Antarctica: Victoria Land, University Valley sud
CTTACGGATTTAGTCACAGAGAAGACTCGCCGCTGCGTTTCGCTCAGCATAGACTATATTCACACGGGGCCAACCGATGGAGTAAAGCAAGTGCTCTACACTGAATAGAGTCGAGCTCTCCAGTCAAACATTACCAAACGCCTTAATCGAAACCCATCCTTACCGCCAATATCTGGACAGCCATAGCTCCAAGAGATCACCACGAATACAGAGCGGCTAGCCTTAACACTTCAGGACGGTTAGAGTATGTTAAACTGATGTTCTCATACTTATGATAAGCCCGTGGCTTGTAAAGAAGCTGTATTATAGTGTACAGAACTTGTTCACAAGATCCGTATTAGCTTTCTGTCGCCGGTTGAATATGCCTTGTCTTGTATACCAACTATGCATGCGTATAAAATACTTGGCTCCTACAATCGCGCTCATACACTTGAGACTACTAAAACTCCCTCCCACACATCAAGGCTGCCGCCTCGACCTCCTCACCCTCATCTTCCTCTTAGGGCTCCCACGCCTGTCCTTCCGCATCCTCCAAACCACGCGCCCTTTACTCCATCGTCATTCCTCAGATCTTTGTTCTCTATCCCTTACCTCACGATACCCCCCCCTCATCTTCTTCACCAAGTGCATCTATATGTGTTGAGAGTTTGGTTGATTGTGGGAGAATGGCAGTTGGGGTTCGTTTGATTTTAAACCTTTTGGGGGGTGAGGTAAGGGGTCGGTTTGGGTGCGAATATTGTGCAGAGAGCCGTTCTTGTTTGAAATTGGGTGAACATGGCTGGGGTTGGAGCGTGGGAGCGGATGTGTGCAGGAAGAATGTTTGGGGGGCCTATAGTTTGCACAGCGAAAGCTTCGATTGATGATGGAGATTCTTTTAAGGATCGGAGCAGGAGAAAGGGGAAGAGGTGGTGTGTGAAGTGAGGGGCATCATGCCATGCATTTGAAATGTATATCGGTTACTTGATGGCTGGATTTATGAGGTTCAAGTAAACACAATCTTCTTCCCCAAACTCGGCACAATCCCTCCAGTCAGCCTTGGAGCAGCAGCCAGGGCCGCTCCAGGCTTTATGGTCCGTGCGTCTACCTTCCTCGGAGGGTAGGTTCTTTGCGGGCGTGGTTTTGTACTTGAATGGCTTTCGTCGGGGGGTTGAGTTGTGTCTGCAGAGGTCGCTTCGGTAGGGTCTTCTCTGCTGTTTTGGTTGGTTTTTGCGGTACCGTCTTTACCGTATCGCTTTTTGTACCTGATTGCCTTGTCTTCTGCAAATTCCATCCGCAGTGGTCGGCCTTTGAACTTGTTCACCCACCACTTTCGCAGTTTTGGTTTGCGCTTCGGCTTCGTCTTCTCCTCTTGTACCTCATCACTCCCATCCTTCCCGCCCTCCTCATCCTCGATATCCTCATTCTCCTCATGATTTACCCACCCCCTTACCGCAGCTTCCCCACCCTCTTGCTCTTCAAACTCCACCCAGGCATACCCCTTACACTTCCCCGAATCCTCAAAAGTAGCAACATGCACATCCGCAATCTCCCCACACCTCGCAAAATGCTCGTGCAGACCTTCCTTTGTAGCATCAAACCCCAGATTCCCCACGAAGATGCGCTTGCTCGGTGGTTTCCCGGAATACGTCGTCAAAACATCCTCCTCCTTGGCTTTCTCCGGTCTCCCGGCAAAGCTTTTAGAGTCTTTGATTAAGACTCTTCTACCTGTAAGCAGCGTTTCGCTTAGGGCGAGAGCTTCTGATATGGGGGTAGCTGTAGAAAAATCAACGTAGGCGAATCCCTTGTTCTGGGGTTTGATCTTTTGCCGTGACGCGGCGTTGGCGGCCTCGCTAGGTGCAGGCATGTGCACCCTTGTGATCATCTCTTCGGTGATATCGGTGTCTTTTGTGAAGAAATTGCGGAGATCTGATTTTGTTGCGGTCCATGGTAGGTTGCCAATCCATATGCCGTGTTCTGAGCGCTTTGCTGGCACTGTTTGTGCTGGTACTTCTTTGTCATCTGAATCGGACTGGTATATTTCGGAGATCGTAGGCTTTGCTGCTTTGGCTGATGGAACAATTTTGCCCTTTTTGGCTTTTCGGAGGGCCTTTTTGGACGGCGGTTCTGGGGCCGTGACGTCGACTTCGAGCTCTTCAATGGTGGACTGATCCCTTTTGCGCTTCCTTGGTGGGGATGGCGGCGGTGTGAGACATTCTTCCTCGGGTTCTGGAGCCATTGTAGGATCTCTAGTATTTCCCAGTCATGCCAGTGCTGTTGCTTCATGTTGTAGTGTATCAGATTTCAACGATAGTGGTAATATTACATATAATACATTCATCTAGCATGTAACCAAAACGCCCTAGTAAATGCTCCAAATTTACCTTACTCTAATGGTTCCAGATCTGTAGATGGTACATCCAAGTAGAATTGGGAGCATGGCGAATTTTATAAGATTGTAGTTAATTCCTCTCAAATTTATTGCCGTCTTTACTCAAGATACCGTCAAGTAGATACAAAGGCCAGATCAGCAAAGAAAGGCAAGCCGAATTAATAGCTTATACCTACTGGTAATTGTCTCCACTTCCACTTACGGAAGGCTTTGGTGGCGATATTACCAATCAAGATTGCCAGCACCGCGCAATATCTAATCCGCCAGGAGGTCTAGTCACCGGAGATCACTGGGGATTCGGAAAGCGGGATGTTCTTTGACGATTGAAACAGGCAAACTCACGTAGCAGAGGCGGCCAGAACTTCGTGGTACTCCATTCTCGTACACGAGGAGAGCACTGCCGAAATGACAAGCGTAGCCACCAGCAGTACCCCAACACACTTGACACTTGACGAGTTGGTGTTTTGAGCATAGCTAAACCAGTGTAGAGAGTACGTAGAAATGACTAATAGGACAACGATGATGAAACTTTTGACGAACACGACAAGACGGTCTACCCGCTCCTTCGTGGAATAACGGATATTTGGATAAGCCGTTTTCTGGGGTATGCCTACGTATTAAACGCATCAGAATTGAGTGTATCTCCACGAAAGAGTAGAGAGACGCTACCTTAGCACAAAAGATGTACTTAAGAAGACAGGACCTTGATTAGTTACCTTCTCTCCGCAGCAACACTCGGGAGCGACCTACCTAGATAGGTTTGCAATACATCATGTTAAGTACTCGCACAATAGATTCATCCAGCCATGAAAGTTCTCTCCCAGGCCGAAGGGTTACGAGATCTTCTTTCTGATAGACATATTGGGTATCGGCGTGGAGCAAAGGTCTCAAAAGTAAGTCGTTTTGTTCAAATCCGCTTTCCACGAAGTTTTGGAGACTTCTGTGATCGCGCGGTGCTGGGCGGTTCATCGCAGCCAGCTGTTGTGCTTGTAGTAATAAGCGGCCTGGAACTCAAGTCATGGTCTGGTTCAGGTAAAGTCATAGTAGGTCGGATTTACCATATTCGTATACTTTCTTCTCGGCTTCTTCCAAAAGCATCTTGCGGGTCCCTTGTTCACCGTGTGTCTCTCCGACTTTCATCTTTCGCCCTTGATTGCAGACATTTCCTCGTCTGTTACGACTCCAGAAAATCTTGATGGTCCAAGTCATCCAACGACCCTTCAATTGTCCTTAGCTCATCCTGTTTTCGCAAAAGGATTCTAGCGTGCAGGAAGCTAAACTGTCTATATATCAGGAAGTTCTCATCGCTGTTCATGAAGGCTGCGACTCTTGGATATCCCAATGGGTAGTCTTCCACTATGATAAATCTTAGTATGAGGTTTCCAAGTCGAAAAGGAAGCTGCTCACATTTCCGAACGGGATGTTGTCCATCACCATCATCAAACACTCTCGTAACCAGACTTTCACTAATTTGACGCCATAGGACTTGAAGCCGATTTACCTCTTCATGGCGAAATCAGTGGATGGGGCTCAGAAAAGAATTTAGGTCTGTAAGGAAAACGGAGCATACTGTTCACGAATTTCTTAGTATCTGGGGAGATGAGTATTGTGGAACCACTCCTGGAATCTCTTCAGTAACTTTTTCGATCCCACTTCCAGAACCATCAGAGGACATTGCTGTTGCCATCATGTCAAAACGGTAGTAAGATAGAAGCCAAGGCGGAACTGAAGTGGAAATTGAATTGAAGAGGGAGAACAGAAAGGGAATTGAGCCCTTAAACGATGGCTTAGCCTCCTTAGCAAAATCAATCAGGTTTCACATGAGGGCCAAGGCGAACGAGTGAATACTCGGGGCATCTTATGGCAGACTCCAAAGTACTGCCAGCGATAAGCTGAAACGACTCTTGGTCTAGAGCACCCAGCATAATCGGAGTCAAATGTTAAACATATCGATATAGTCGACTTTAGTATCCCGCACCATGGTTTCCGCAGTACTCCGAGCAGAAAGATTGCGATGCTTTAGGCCGTCAACAGGAGGAACCCGCTTGCTATGGCAATTATAGGGTCGTTTCGGAACATACGCTTTGTACTCCCCCACTCGATTCTAAGTTCGACGATGTAAACCCAGGGGTTATCATAGCCGGAATTAATTACTTCAAGGAGACAAGGTTCACCATGATCTTCGTAGACAGAAGTCAAGAGATGAAGTCGGACTTGAGCCCGCGGCATTGGTCCTTTGCTGGCGGTCAAGTGCAAGATTTCCACTTTGTGATCAATGGTACTCTGAAGGACTTGTTATCAGTTGTCAACCTTGCGACCTGTCAGAATTGATTGGGTGAGTGGCAATCGAGAGGTCTGCCTCTTTGCATGTTTTCAAGTCTCCAAATCTTCCATCCCACGCTATGATAAGGACTGCAACCGTCATAGACAGTTTTCCCAAGTCGGAATTTCCGAGCGAAGCGCAGTCAGAGAGCAGAGCTCGCTGCTAGAGCTCCTCTTCATGTGGGTTGACAGTGGCTATTCCATTGAGCGGCAGTCCAGCATAGTATCATCAGGTCACCTGAATGACTCGACGAATAACTTTCTGTAACGCGTGAGAAGATCAGCACAGTGCAATTCGAACAAGAAGGAGGGCATTATGGATCTTGGCAAGGGTCCCCCGACAGGAGTCATGGCATCCGGACGCGGGTATATAAGTTCGCATAGCTGGGAAGAACAGACTGCTCACTCAAGTACTGCATAAATGTTTCAAGCTGTTCTCAGAAAAGCAGTACTGTCCGGCTCAAACAAGCGAGAAGTGCACATAAGTGAATGAGGTTGTATGAGAGAATATTTTGACATAATGCGAAAGCAGTAGATATATTCTAGCGGAACATTTCAATTGACGAATCTTATCAGGTGAACTGTTTTCTCACACACGGAATTCTTAAAGGGTGCAGAAAGTTGGACTGAGCGACAATATCAGTATAGACGCTAGAGACTGATCTCTTCACTTCTTCTCGTCGCACAAGCTTTGCAATGAATCTTGAGCCAATGGTTGTATTGTTTCATGAGTTCAGCTGTCCATGTCAACATCTTTCTACAGTGACCGGTTATTGTTTCAGCACCCGGCAATACCTGCCCTGATCTAATTCACTTATTTCATAGCATAGTGGATGATAATCTTTCTTGGAATGACACAAACACCCAAGACAACACTCAGAGTTACATTATCTCATAGTCTACACAGTCTGTCTATCTGGCCTTGGATCTTTGTCTAGATGTCATTTACAACGGTCAATGATCCTGGGCACGATGCCCTGCCTCCCACTGCACCTCCAGAAAACACCAGCAAACAAACCTACAAGTCCTACAAGTATTGTGCCTGCCAATGCTAGGAAGCTGGAAATTGAAGCTGATCAAGATGCAGGAAGAAATTTCTCAAAATGAAGCATACGTTCAAGGAAAAGATGAGGGAGAGCAACACTCTATTCGACGAAGAGCAGAAGGCACTGAAGCTTGCCCGTCGACTCCAAGAACAGAATGAGTAATATTCAGTGATTCGATCCTTAAGCAGACGATCTCATACTCACCCTGACAGTCAACTTCTTGACCTACTACTTGACGTCAACGAATCTAACCGGATACCTCCATATGTTCGCTACGACCTTCGATCGCCCACACCCGACGCGCTTGCCGTTCCAGCTCTTGAACCTGACTGTTCGCCTCGGGGCTCATATGATGCGATCGAGGCGCGCGCAGCATTGGAAGACCTGAAGGCGGATCTTAGAATTGGCCAGGTTTCGCCCAGATCGTACAGTCAAATCGAAGGTTCTTTATTGGACATCATGAACAAGCCTAAAGTTCTCGCCCACCTTGACGCTACACCACATACTACGCTAGAGTCTGTGCTTCCTGATAATCTTCCTTCGGATTTGGATGAGGATACACCGACAGGCTATCTCTCTCCAGTTCACGAAGAAGAGTTCTTATCGAACTTGGACATCACTCTCGGGGATGGTCCTCTCGACTCAGGACCCATCTTCCCATCACCACTGGCCAAGACCAGTGCCAGAGACAAGGAGAAAGATGCGTTGCTTCGTAATCCGGTGTCTGTATACAATTGGCTTCGTAAACATCATCCGCAGGTTTTCCTCCAAGATGAGTCGAGTTCCGACAAGCCTGCGCCAAAGCAAGCGCCCAAGCCTTCGCCCAAGCCTTCAAATCCCACGAAAAGTTCGAAACGGATCAGTGCTGTTCCAAAGCAAGAACAAGAGATCCTTGATGAAGAAGGCTACCTAGTGGAAGGAAATCTGGATGTGCCTGTAAAGGCGAAGCGCAAGAGAGAAGATGAACCTTACAGACCTAAGGGTGGAAGCAGTAGACCTACGAAGAAGAAAAGAACTAGTGGAGGAACAGCGACGAAAAGATCTGTTGGCGACGAGGATGCTACTTGAGATACCCACTGGCTTGTACTTGTGATACGACTTTCTAATGCTTAAACGTCAACTACATTGATTGCATCTCTATTATATTGCAGTAGTACAGAAAAAAAAATATTAGCAGGCTTACTCCATCGTCGTGAAATGACTTGCTTGTCCTATTGTTCTCATGTCTCAATCTTTTCTAGTTCTGCACAAGCTTTCCGCTTCCGGCGCAATTTGGCATTGCGAAACAACAGGTTCGTGCATTTCTTTCATGTGCTCCTTGGCGAGCGCAAGCGGAAAAGTTATGTCTGCTGTATGAATGATTGCTTTGCTAAAATTGAGAGCACAATGGTTTCCACTATTTCCAAACGTGGAGCTGAACAGGAGGCGCCAGCGTAGCTCAACACATTAGAGCATTGGAGCAACTGAGAGTTCTTGGAGCATTGCACCATAAATCCGCGGCGCTGGAGCGGACTTGACAGCCAGACGGAAGTCGAATAGATGGCGCCCCTTAACCCAAAAGCTACTTCATTCCACCCACCTCCTGTGGTCCCTCCTAGACCGGCAAAGCGACTACCTCCACAAGCGCAAGTTGGGGAGATCCCGATGAACCGAAGCCCAATCCCTCCTCCTCCGCCGGGATCCCCTCCACCCCCTCCGCCTCCACCTCCGGCGAGCCCTCCCAGGCCTGCGTCAAGGCAGCGGTCCTCAATACCGCAGATGGGCCAGGTCCCGGAGGGCAGAGTCCCTCGGCCGTTGCCTTCTCTTCGCCCCCTACTTCCACCTCGATTCGAGGCTCGTCGTCGAATCGAGCTACAGCAGCGTCCTGGTTTTGAAGAGGCATTGAACTGGTATCGAGATCATCTTACCGAGGCTGATTACAATTTCAACAACCCGACCGGCCTCACAGACATCCAAAAGCTTTTGAGAGGTGATGCCAATCCGGCTCCTGGCGTTGATTCTCACTCTTGGAGACCGGTTAGGGATTTGGGTGCGGGTACCTACGGTTCGGTTGTTTTGTGGCAGCGTGATACTGGTAATTGCGATCATGTGGGTTTGGATTCCTTAACTTTTGGCGGAGTGTCTACTGACGGAATTCACAGCCCCTCGAATACGTAGCTTGTAAGGACGCTAAATTCGACGTCTTCTACCAGGATTACTGCCACGAGGGTCATTTGATTCGGAGGCTCAACGTAGCAGGTTGCCCAAACGTGGTCAAAATACATGAGTGGTCGCCACTACCTGAGAAAGACATTATCAGAATGATTCTAGAGTATTGTCCGATGGGAGACTTTCGTGGCCTGTATAAATTTTATTATAGACATAAGTATGACTTTAGCTTCTTTATGACGAATCATCAAGCTAATTGATGTGGAAGATTAATATTCCCCGAGGCGTTCCTTTGGCACGTCTTTCACAGCATTGCAACAGCGATATGTTACTGCGCCCGTGGAACGACGGAGGATGAACCCATTCGGGGGTGGCAGGAAATCATCCATCGGGACCTCAAGCCGACAAATAGTCAGTAAATACTCTGCTCGGACTTCTTAGGTCCGAAATCGCAAACACGCTGATATCTGTCTTCAGTACTCCTTTCCGAACCAACAAATCCTCAATTCTACCCTACCCTCAAAGTCACTGATTTCGGCTTGTCGTACAGTGTCCCCACAAACACCGACTCCGTACGCCGTTTCAAACGCAACTACTGGTCCGGTGGCACTGAGTTCTACTGCGCCCCAGAGGTCGACGTTGACGTACGTTCGGATCCAGATCAGGCCCCGGACGACATCGTCAGCCCACGTTCGGACATATTCTCGCTCGGCTGCATATTGATGAAGTTCCTCTGGCTTGCCCAAGATCACTACCATACAGAAGAGTGGCATCAGTTGGACCTCGACCAAACGTGGGCTTACGAGTGGTTTCCATACTCGCGGGTCCTCGTCGATCTCGTCCGTCAATGCCTCGAGAAAGACGCTCGCGCTCGACCTCGCCCACTCGAGCTTTTCAAAATCACTCGGGAGCACGCAGCCAGGACGAAAAGCGAAGTCCAGTACTACTTCGACCGGGACCGGATCCGCAACGGAGGCATCTACTACGGCATGCTACTCTCCCGCGACCAACAAACCCTCTTCATGGAAAACCCCACCTTCGCCCAACGCGTCCTGCGCGAAACCGACTGGTTCTACAACAACCACACCAAAATGCAACTCCTCCTCAACACCCGCCAAAACCCCCTCGCCTCCGCCCCGCCCCCGGGCTGCATCGCCCTCCTCAGCGGCCTCCAAGGCCACATGCCCCTCGCCGACCTCGCCCGCATCTACCACGGCGTCCCACAAGGCAACTATCTCGAGAAAATGCCCGTCTACGACGCGCAGGGCCGCGAAGTCGTCGGGTCGGGCGGGCACCCGTTTCTGAGATATGTCGGCCAGGAGCGCCTGCGCGTGCCGGAGCTGAACAAGAACTGGAAGGCTGAGAGGGCGCGGCGGGAGGCGTATAGGTTGGAGCGGGAGAGGGTGTTGGAGGAGCAGCTGGCGCGGGCGAGACAGGATGCTATGCGCCACCCGCCGGGTCTAGCAGCAGATGTGAGAAATCTTGGAGAGGTGCGGCCGAGGCTTCTAGATGGGGGGTATGGTAACATCGATCCCAATCTTGGTTATGGTAGACCACCACTACTGCCACTACGGCCGCCGCCGCCGCCGCCGCCGCCACACGACAACGCAGGGGGTAGGGCGGGACTGTTTAGGCAAGTAGGGAGAGGTAGGTTTAAGGGGTTGAAGCGTACGGCTCCGGCTCCGGCTCCGGCGGCAATTGGTGACTTCTTGGGGGGCGTGAAGGGGGGGAGGGTTGCGAAGAGGGGGGGTGGGGAGGGACGCGGTGGCGGTGGGTATAAGATGTGAGGGTTGGTACTAGATTGCAAAGTCTGACAACTCGTGATTTGCATCTACGCTCATCCCTTTCTATTCGCCAAGAAAAGAAAAGAAAAGAAATCCATTGCGTTAAGGTCCCCACCACTCTTCCTCTTCTCCCCCTCCCCAAATCCCCCACCGCCCACCCACGCCCCACGACGTCCCACGACCCACCATCGCCTCCCACCCCCCTATCTCCGCTCCAAAACAGCGCCAAGAACCCCAGATCCAGACATCAAGAGCCCTCCCACGCATGAGTTTGAAGTACCCGCGAAACCATCACACAAACATCTCGCACGCTTGTCTAAACTTCGGTTCGGGGGTTTTAACGCGAGTGTTTCCCACAGGCAGCCAGCCAGCCAGTCTACCGATCTACAGACGACTACCACAGGACGAAACACCACCACCACCATCTCCCCCCGTAAAAGCACCATCCAAGCCCACATCTATCCCATCCATCCCATCCACCCCCCCCCCACCTCACAGGCGCATTCAAACCACCTACAGTACATCCACTTTTCCCCCGTGTCGGTGTGGGCGAGAGAAAGATTTTCGTTAAGGGAGTGGGGGGGGAGAAGTTGAGTGTGTTTTTATCGACGCGCAGAAGCTACTCTACACGCCGTCGACCGCGAAAAAGTCCTCGAATCTGCCTTTTTGCCTTGTGAAAAAGGCTGTTCCTGCATACTTACCTACTACTTACTACTTACTCCCCTCCTAGAGTACCACGCAAATGGACAGGGTTGATGGGAAATCTTATATTCTTCCTTGCCCGATCGAGGTGGATTTTCGTTTTTCCAACAGAACGACAGATGAACGCACATACAGTACGCCATTTAGATCTTTTTTTAATTTTTTAAAAAGCAAACCCGAAATCAAACAGCAACATCTCCCATCCCGTCTTTGTTACTTTTCCATAAAAAGAGAGATTCGACCACCTTACTCCAGGTCAACCCCCCCCCCTCTCTGATTTGTATACCTTCATCACCAGCCAAGATATCTTCTTTTTATTAAAAAAAACCCCGTTTCCGATAAAACGCATCGGGCAAGGGGGGTTTCCACTCGTTTTCGAAGATCGCGGGATGGATGGATGCCGGGGTTGAGGGAAAACTGTTTTTGCTCTGCGGGAGCGAGAGACGGGGAGGGGAGGGGAGGGGAGGCTGCGTGTGTCGTGGGCGGAGTGGGATGGGATGGGATGGAATGGGATGGAATGGGATGGGATGGGATGGGATGGAATGGAATGGATGGAATGAATGGATGGAATGGAATGGATGGGGAGGGGGGTTGAGTTTCTTTATGTATGTGTATGTACGGCCTACAGTATGTACGGTTTATGGGTGTGTGTGTATGGTTCGGGCTTAGGCTTGGGCTTGGGCCGTTATTCAAGAGTCAAGACGAGATACGTTACAATACCATACGTAAAACAAAACAAAACAAAACAAAACAAAATCACGATTGGAATAGATAGGATTAGATGGGGTGACGAGGAATCAAACCGCTAGTAGACGGGGGTCGGATGGTGATGTTTACCGGGGGAAAAAGGAAACCCTCTCCTACCTAAGGTACGCAATATGTCAGACTGGGTATTTGTTTGACCTGGGGTTTGAAAGGGACCGCGCTGCCACTGCTGGATGAGGCCATATTTGCCATATCTGCTAGGCCGTGCTCGTTTCTTCGTGCCTGTTTCGTGCCGAGTCGATTTCGCTGGCTTGGGCGTTTTTGGTGTTTCACGATTGGGAGGACGTTACGTGTCTGGACGGGAGGGTTTGGTGCGCGATTTCAAGCCGCAGCGGCAATGATAGTGGGGGCTGCTTTGAATGTTCAATGTTCAAAGGCGATCTGCGAAACTTCTGTTGCTCTAGCTACCTCAGCCAGCAGAGCGAAACGCCTGATATGCTACACCACGTCTAGTATCCCCAGCAAACGTCCCGCCATATGGAGGTAGACAGCAAAGATCCTCCGGTGCGATGAAGCAACTCCGAGTAAACTCCGTCTGAAATGCTCATACATCATTCAGCAACAACAATCGATAGGACTCATCCATCATCCGTAGAACCAGTACTGAGCTGCGTATTGCACCTCCATGTCCTTTGGCTGGCCTGAACAGCTGGCCGGTGCCTTGCCACCAGCAGTCTCGACGCGGTATACCTCGCTCAGGTCCTTGCTCCCGCCAGCATCACACAAATCCAGCCAATCCACCGCACCAACACCTTGGTTGTTAGGACCCTTGCTCGCGTTTGCCGGCGCAGAGATACCGGCAGACTTTTTTGCCTTTGCGAACCCGGTGCTCCCCAGATCAAAGGTCGGTACTCCGGCGCTGTCAAAGTAATGGTGGCCGATGATTGGGATGGAAGAATTCTCAATGGTGGCAAAGTCAAAGGAGACGAGGTAGCCCGGCAGGAGATTGATGATTTGCATGCCTTCGCCAGGCGGGAGTAGGGGTAGAAGTGCAGAGGCGTCAAGAAGGTCGGCTCGGGCGCCGACGGAGACCGGAACGGTGTAGCCGGGTGCGCAGGTGTAGTTCTGTGTTCCGCGGCCGAGAGTAATGGCTTTGAGTTTGAGGCCCGGTGATGGCGAAGGCAGCGAGGTGGCACCTAGGTCGGAGGTTAGCAGGTGGATGCAAAGTCTTGTTGGTTAGAGTCTTAGGCATTTGTATCTAAAGCAAGACTTGGATATGAAATTGTTGCGTGCAATCAATGACTTTCCAAGTTAGGGAACGGGCTCGACATCTGGACCCAACGGTCTTGAAGAGGCTTACCATTGCTGAGAGGCACAGTGTAGCTAGACAGGTCAACCCCTCCAGAACGGGTTGATAATGGTCGTGGGGAGCGTCGAGCTTCGGAACAAGACACCAAGGCGAGCAACAGCACTGTCAAGGTGGTACAAAACGACATGGTAGAAGCGATTATCTGAATTACTGTAAAACTCAATAAGGTGTGTGTGTGTGTGTGTTTAAAGAGTGACTCTAGTTGGATTGAATTGGGAGAAAGGGCGACGAAAGGAAGGGCTGGAGGTGGGCTGTACAGTTTGACGGGTGGATAGATGGACGGATGAAGGTTTGAAGAGTGAAGAAAGTAATCGGTTGTTATCTTCACGGTTTCTTCGCACGTGCCGCTGCAAAAGCTAAAGAAAGCCTAATGCAGGAAGAGCGGTATTCTCGTCGTCGCAAAACAGAAAGATTGGGGGTCCAAACATTTCAATGGGAAGACTGGGAGAGACTCGTCTTTCTTTCATGTATGAACCTACTCTGCTGTACCTACCTACCCACCTTACCTACGCAAGAGCGTTCTGAAACTGGGCGGCAGACAGCAGCAGTTTCGCTCGATGATTAGCTACCTACCTACCTTACATTTCTCGCGCATAGCATCATGATCTAAAATTGCAGTTGCACGTCGACGCTGCATGACCCTTTTTGGGGGACATTTGTGGTCGTACCAGCTGTGGGCCGCAGGATTCCACTAGAATATCTGTCGTAGTCGTAGCTGTCAGAACGATAGGTCATCGCGGTCAGGCACACCGAACACGCCCGCACGACTGCATGGCCGTGCATACTCGTGCATACTCGTGCATAACGGAGGGAAAATCGAAATAGATCAATTGTGTTGGAAAGACGAAGTGGGGAAAGGGAAGGGTGAAGACTCAAAGGAGGTAAGGGAAAGCCGCCAAGACGATGGATGTTCGAGGCGCGGCCCGGAGATCAGTGTCAGGGAAGAACCAGACCGTAATAGAATTAATCCCTGCTGAAACCCTTGCTTTTCCCCACTCCGCGCTTGCAGTCTTCAACATTCGCCCAAACATTTCCTCAAACCCCCCCGCAATGCGAGAGCGTTTGGCGTTTGCCCCAAGTTCAACTCGCTCACTGCTCACTCAATCCTCCTACTGTATCATTGTTTCTGTTCAGACGAGGGTGAGTGTCGAGGGAAACCTGAGCAGCCCGCAAGTGGAAAATTGTCCATGGAACTGTTGGGGCACTCGTCTCGAGATGCACAATGGCACTCTCCTCTGCCATTCCCACCGGCCAGCAGCACTGACTAGAAGTTGGTGGACGTGTCAAGCATCGGTTGCAAGCGAACCATGGATATCTCCCATCCATGCATCGAAACGACTATCGATGGATCAAAGTCTTCGACTTGACGTGAAGCCTTCGGAGCCTGGGCATATATATCTGATGCCATGTACTCGACACAACCATCGAAAAGGCCGATGCACAGAGCAGCCAGCCTCCCCGAAGCCATAGACATCCCAAGCCATGCCATGTGATGCAACCGACCCCTACTCCCTCCTCACCCCTTCGACTCTGTCAAAAACATCGCCTTGAAATCATCGTTACTCCTCGGCTTCCCTTCCTTCTCCATCGAACTCTCCCGATCCACATCCATTACCCCTTCTTCCTTCACCACGCCCTCATTCCTTGCTCTCGCACCCCTAAGCCCCGCCACCCCCCTTTTCACACCCAACCCGCCCCTCCCTCCCCTCCTCGTACCTGGCTGATTAGGTCTCCTTATCGGCGCCATCGGCTGCAATGTCGTTGGCTTCTCGCTCTCTTTCTTTCCCCCCTCACCAACACTGATTTTATCCTTCCGCCACTCCGCTTTTTGCTTGAGCATGTCGCTCACCGTGCCTACGCTAATCTTTCTTCCCGGAATGATTTCCGTTCCTTCAAGGGCAAGCGAGGCTTTGCCTACGCTTGCCACGTCCGCAAACTCAACAATAGCGCCTTGGTGATCTGGACGCAGGACGATTTTAACGAGGGAGCCGTAGGGTTCGACGAGGGCGCGGATGCGGGCGTCGTTGACGGTATCGGGGACGTTGAGGAGCGCGACGGTTCGAGATTGGATATCAGAGGACGAGGTGGGGGGAGGCGAGGTGGATGTAGTGGGCTGGGTTGTGGGAGAGGCAGCGTCTCCGTTCGTGGGTGGAAGTGAAGGGGATGGCGAGGTTGAAGTGCGGGAGTTGGAAGCAATGATGGTGGTTGCTTGTCGTTTTGCTGGATTGTTAGTCGAGAGGAAGACGTTCAGAAGGCGGGATTTGAATTTCGTAAGGTTAAGTTCTAGGGTTGCGTTGGCTTCTTCCTAAGGTGGCTGTTAGTGCAGGCTCCTGTAAAAGATATTATGGAGGACTACTCTATTTGAGAAGACCACAAATGCTATACCCTTGCTCTTTCCTGCAATGTTTGTAGGAATTCTTATCTTTTCCACGGTGCCGTACTTTGAGAAGACCTGTTTAACCTCGTCTTCGGTAGCGCTCCAGTCCAAGTTGGCCACATACAGTTCTCGGCCTTCATGCATGGCGCCCTGCCTATCTTGCTTGACACCAGGATCAGAAATCTTGGCCACAAGTTTCAGCTTCCCGATCACCTCGCCGTCTCGCTCGGTGGCGGCCCGGGCTTGGCCAGATGACTTGAATTGAACGTAACAGAAGCGGCGGTGGGTATTGTACTTTAATGAGGGGAAGCGAACGTCAACGATTTCCCCATACTGTACGCGAGTTAGTAACAGATCTCCATGAGCTATGGTGTGAATCGGATACCTTGTTGAAATTTTCTCGTATAAACTGTTCATCGGCGGTTGGGGGAAAATTTGTAACGAACAAAGTCGACCCTGTACCGACGTGGACTTCTATAGCACTACCATCAAAAGTCTTCATATCCTTTGTCTGGGCAGTAAGTACGTCCTCTGCTGAATCAAACTCGATTGTAGCGGTAGCTGATGCTCCATCGCTTTCTGGCAGAAGCTTCAAGCTATTGATCACGCCGCACTATCCACGTCCAGTCAGCATATAGTAAAGGCTGGCGCAATTGGGAGACTTACATCTCTAAAATACTGACGAACCCTAGTTTCTGTTGTTTCAGCAGGTAAATTCTTCACAATGATGGTCGCATTCTCACGGTCGCGCTTAAGACTAGAAGAAGCTGGTAAAGCTTGTTCATCAACTTGCATTGCCATATTTCCAGATCCATGTTGCCGGCTCTTCTTGCTACTGCTAGCCTCCAGTGGATCAAGATCAGCGTCTCGTTTTCGCTTACCAACGTTGAGGTTGCTTTGGGCATTCAGAGACGCTTCCTCTTCTTGAGCCTGCTGCAACTGTTGTGTATGTTGTACCTGAGCTGCTTCGTATGCCTCGATGGCTTCTTTCTCCCTTCTCTTCTTTACGATTTTCTTTCTCTTCCAGATTTGAACAACTGACGATTGAAGCTCTTCCGCATCTTCATGGTCTTCACAGTGATATCGATATACGTCCAATATCTTCTCTGGCCAGTCCAGCTTAGGCCTCGCCATCGCAGTGCGTAGAACATTTGTGGCTTCACTAGGCTTCACTTGTGACCCTACGCCATTTGAACTATTGTCACCGTAGGCCAGCTTTCCCCAAACATTCATTTCCCAGAGGTAATAACGAAGCCAAAACTCATGGCTATCACCGTGTCTTGGTATCAAGCTTTTCCAATAGTTTCTTGCACCCTCGAGGTTACGACTTTGAGTGAGATACTTGATATAAATTCTTTCTAGGCGATATTCAGGATCTCCACTGTACTCCTTACCGTGCTTCGCTTGGCCAAGGGTTTCCATGTCCTCAATGGCCGAGCGAATACCGACCTCCGCTACATCTAGATCCTCATCCGTGGCATCCAGATGGAACGCTCGGCGTCGCAAAAAGCCACACCAGGCAGTATGAACGTTGAGGACTTCCTGCATACCACCAGCGTCCAGTAGGCCGGTACTGGTAGCTCTATGTTTGAGGCGTCCGATATCAGTAAATGGGAGATTACTCCTCTCCGCTGCTACCAGGTACTGAGACCATAGTGTGCCCGACCAGGGGCAATGCCGTGTTGCTCTCTCTAGAACTGGCAATGCCGTTAGACTGCGCTGCGGATACCTAACGATTTCGTCATACAAGAATATGACGAATCCTTCCCACAGGTCAGTGTCTGTTGGAAAACGAAGAGTAGCACGCTGATAGAGTGCATTAACCAATTGAAAGGAGAAATGATTGCTCTTTCGACTTTGATTAAATTCCCAATCAGTGTATTCGGCAAAGGTAGCCCACTCAGTATCCTTGTCCTGACTTTCAGTTGCTCGCTGTAATTGTGTTTCATAAACCTCACGCGAGCTATAGATGGCTTTGGCACCGGCGGACTGGTGATTCGCGGCAATCATTCTATCTTCGTAGGCTGCATTATCGTATCGAGAGACGAAATTTGAGAATGACTGAAATGTTTCATCCCAAGTCGCATGTGGTGTTTGAAGGCGATTCATAAAGTGCGACCTCATTCCAGCAATTGCTGATTCTGACGGAGATGTGGCAAGGTCATGCATCAACAATTCAGTATATCGGTCCCATAACAGATAACTGTCATTGATCCGCCACCTAGTATCTTGGACACCCTGATGCCAAACGTCTAACATTTGCTGCCAGCTGCAAATTTCTCTCGCTACCAATTTGTCCTCCTCTGACCACTGTTGGACCTCATTCGGCGGCTCCGTGATACTGCTGATCCTCTGGTCGTGAGAGTGAGCGACCGTGTACATTGATAACATCCACTCGCCATATAGCAGCCATAGCTTTGAGCTCCCCGCCTCTTCCTCTACAGCTTTTTTGCATGCCTCCATCACAGTGATCCCATCATCCAGCGTATCCGCGAGGAGTTTCTGGTCCTCTATCCATTCCACCCAGAAATCTTCTCCTAGAGCGAACCTTACGTTCATAGCTTCTCTAGCATTTAGAAGATCCGGGAGCAAATCATACGTGCGTGCGCTCCTTTGAAACTTTGGCGATGACGCAGATCCAATGTGTGATAGCAGGCCATGATGGAGAAGCTTGAGGAGTTGAACATGCGACTCGTAAGCGAAGGGGTGAGTAGCAAGGTAGCTGACGAGCTCTGCGACTGTCCGAAGCTCTGCCTCTGATAGAGCGGTCGTTGAGTATGTGCGTGGCGAAGGTGTGTGAGTAGGAACGTCGGCCATTGTAAGATCGAGCGAGCTCCTACCAACACCCTGAGGCCTTGACGCTGAATGCACATTTGGAAGAACCGCAGCTTGTGAGGGCTGGCTCTCATAGATTTCTGCACTCCTCAGCCCTCCAGAATTCACCCGAGCTGTCTGCTGATGATGCTGCATCGACGCCAGATCTGCCAGTGTATCCATTCCTGGCGTCGAAGGTTGTCTTCCTAATCGGGCCAGATCAATTGGAGGTGTACCAGAGGCGCCCATTCCAAGTCCAGCAGCCGGGCTGATCATAGGCGGTGAAGGTATGGCATTCTGGGCTTGTACTACCGCGCTGTGCGAGAAGGCCTGAGGAGGTAGGGTAGTATGTGATAGAGGTGAGGCGGTTGTGGAGGTAGTGCTGGGAAATCTTGTGGATTTAGGCCTTCGTGACCTTTTCGGCGACGCTTTGGCGGGTGGTGAGGGAGTTTCGCGAGGTGACTCCTGTGGAGAGAGAAGCGAATTAATGTCCATGGCGGTTTCTGAGGAAAAAGCCCAAGGTATCCGGATTAGTGAGCTTTACAGTTTTGTGGAATTGAATAGATCCAAGTACCTGCCGGCCGCTGCTAATTAGAGGATTGCATGCCCACGTGATGATGGAGATCTGGTGTGGGCTCGAGTCTGCGGGATGTTATAGACTATGAGGAGCTGTGAGTCTCAGGAGCAGCATGGCGACCAAGATATGCTACTGGTGGTCACGGAGTGTTGTATACAATGAAGGGTCTCCCCGTACCTCCGTACAAGTACTCCAAGTACGAGTACCTTCATGTCCTGTTGGCGATGACACAGCGTTCTTTTGGCGGGGCCCAGACCACCCGCATGATCGACAGTCTGCTACGGAATACTTTAAGCAGCTGCAGGGCAAGGCAAGTGCCGCCAAGACCAATATCTATTAATTCCCGCCCAACAACTCTGAAGAACCTTCGTACATACACAGAGTGAGCATAGAAATTCTATACAAACATTTCATAAGAGCGCTGATGCTGAATGCTGGACTTCGTACAGGACGCCCAGACACAATTGACCATATATGCCAATCTTGTGTAATCCTTTTCCGTTTCATGTTCCGGCCTCCCGTCCACCACATCTTCAGTCTCCTTCTAGAAGTCTCAGATTTAGCCCCCGACATACGCCTCTATTTTCTGACCCGTTTGCTGCGACGCTGCCTCCACATTGTTACACGACATTGATACAGTTAGCCAATACCGCGAGCGACTCAGACAGCTGGACCGGTCGCATAGTAGACGAGTCCCAAGTCCCAATTAATCCATCAGGTCCGCCAATTTTGAACCAGCATATTCTCCAATTGGATGTCAAGCAAGTAGAAAAAATTATCGACTGCCAAATTTATCATCGAAAGTTCAATGCATGTTCGTTTCCTCGACCTGCCACGAGAGCTTCGCGATCATATCTACGCGTACGTACTCGCGACTGAGGACGCACCGCCCGAATCTCCAGAAGCAGTTGTAGACCGCGGCGACGGCACTGGCAAGTCTCCGATAGATCATAGCGACCTAGGACTGTACGAACGCGACTTGGGGATATACTATGATCGTAAGCCACTTCGCTACGCCTGCGCCGGACTTCTATATAGCAACCGGCAGGTTTCCGCCGAGATGGAAGATTCTATCATGCATAAAAGCCAGATAGGAGGACAAGCAGGCGTAAACTATAAAATCGATTGCATGGTATACCGTAACCAGGTCTGGCCAACTTGGACTTCTCTCCCCGTCCCACCAAAGTATGTGCACAACATTGATGTCGATGTCCGGATGTTTGGTGGCGGTAGACGCCCTTTTATAGGCGACGGCGGCTTGACCCCCGTCGCTTTCCGCCTTCTGCGCCTCATGGGGCAATTCTTCCAACATGGGCCCGAGTTTGTTGATAGAGGCCAACTGAGGCACCCGATTCATGTGGACGCGCTTACTTTCACTTTCGTAGGGTTGGAAAAAGAGGTTCGAGATGGGATTGCTTACTGGACCGATCTATACCATGCTACAGCACTAGGGCAAATGACACTTATCGATATGCTTGTGGAAAGCGGCCTCCTATTTGGACGAGTCAGGCTGGTCAGGGTTTGCACCATGGATGAGGTCAGAGAGTTTAAAATCGAAGAGAGACAGTATGTTGATCTCATTGCCGCACAATGGGCTTCGTATGGGTGGATCCCAATACATTCGCCAGGAAAAACCAACACCAGAAATTGAAAGATCCGTAATGATATATAATTGCTATATTCCACGCTATGATATCTCCATTCTTTGACCATGTCTTCAATTTCCTAAGCTAAGCTGCAAGCTCGAGCTCGCCTCCAAGCACCTTCAACACCCTAATCTTGCTACAAGTATCAGAGATCCGCAACCTTAGTAGGCGTGGTTAATGGCATTCAGTATACAGATATCTGCAGCGCCTCAATATGAGGTATTGCTTCTCATATCTTGTTCCCTTATCGGACCAAAGCCCATGGACCTTGACCTGGCGAAACCTTTTAATCGAATGAGAAGAAAGCGCAGAAGAAACAGTTATCAAGAATATCTACAGAGTCTTTCTACCAAACCCAGCCAACACCGACATTCTCACATCTAGAAAAATCGATCAAGGCCCCAAATGTTGTGCCATACCAACAGCGGTGCGGCGGCACGAGCTAAATCACCGCCATATACCAACTTAAGACACTTAGGACCCTCCCTTCTTTCTCTGTCTCTTTCCCGAATTTCACTAAAACCCTATCTACCCTAACGGCTTGTTTCTCTCCCCCAAAAAGCGAGAAACTATTAGATTGAACTATCTACTACACCTCTTTGGCAGACGCGAGTTATTGCAAGATGACGAAAATTCGTACCTCTCAAGTCTAGAGTTTTTCGGCTCTTCAACTCCGCTATTCTGGTACTCTCAATTTCCGCACTCCTTGCAACTGTTGAAACCCCTTCCGTTCCTATGTGAACAAACTAATTAGATAAAAGTGTAAAGTAGGAAGAGTCACGCCGTTTGGGTCCGCTATCACGAACATGTACAGAAAAGGAAAAAGGATCCAAAGTGATATCGCGTGAGATGCTCTGGTTCTGAGAATGCCTCAGGTACCGACATATTCAATGGCGGAATCAAAGGAGGCAATGGGAGGTTTCGAAAAGGATGGTTTGAGTAAAAAGGGGTGAGTGGGCAGCAAACACTCTTCGACATCTTATGGCCTTCTATGAAGCTTGATTGAGAGTCTGTGATCCCAGTAATGGCAAGAGAATGTCGAGTTCTCCTATATAGCAGTGAGTGAGTAGAAACACCCAACAACCTCATCCACGGCCCCTTCCCCCCTCCTCTCACCTCCCTAAACCAGCATGCCAATGAACGTGTATCTACCGCATTACCAGAAGCATCATGAACAACTTATGGACTTTGAAGCTTACCTGGCTTCCCCGAAAGTCTCATCCGTCTGAACAAAAATCTCGAAGAAAGTGGGTATCTGTTTACCCTCATCACCGAAAACCCCCAATCCGGAGTAGAAGAACCTCTGCTTTGCTCCCTCCAAATTCCGTCAGTAAAAAAAAAACCAAAGCCTCCGTACTCTATAAAAAAGAAAAAGAAACCGGATCTCATGAATTTGTCTTCGATTACCTAGAGCCTAACTATGTACTGTATGTAGTATGCCGAAAAAGTAAGTATCTACCTGAGTAAAGAAGAAGGGAATGTAGTGCCCCAGTATCGAAATGGTAGCACATGACACAAGACCGTCTTCCTTAAGTATCGAGACAGAAGTCCTTTGTATGATCCCGTGTTTGATGGTGGTACAAACCCACCAAATCCCTTTCTCCGATATTGCCCTTTCCTCCAATAGAATGAAAACAATCATAAACTTTTGATGAAATCGAAAACCGATAATCGGAATTCAGTCCGAAAAAAGCCGCCCTTAGGTACAAGTTGTCCTTGACATATATCAAAGTGTATCGTACCATCCACCACCGTCTCTATCTTCTTTGTTATAGCCATGCCACAACAGATCTTGGCTGGGCCGCAAACGATCACTTCGCTGCTGGAACGTTCCCGGCAGATTTACGGGTCGGGCGGCGCACGCGTTTCTTCATCGGCTCGGTCTCTTCGGTTGTAGCGGGTTGTTTGTGCTTGAGGGCTTTTTCTTTGGTGGGTTTGTCGTTGGCTGTGGTTGTTGCTGATACGGTCTCCACGCCTGCTTTCTTTGCTATCTTGTCATTTCCCTTCTTCCTCGCTGCCTCCGCGCTTGCAGTACGGACTCTCTTTAACTCGCTACCTGCATCTCCTGCTTTCTTTGTGACCTTTTTCTTCACGCTCTTAGCATCGGGCTTCGCAACTGCGTCTTTCTCTGCAGCGCCATTTGTATTCTTCTTGGCGCTCTTACTCCCTATCGGCCTACCCACCTTCCGCTTCTGCTGCGCGCCAAAGTAGTCCTGGGCCGGGGTTTCCGCCTCTTTGCTGCAGCTCTCCGTCGCTTCTGCAACAGCGTCATCTTCCTTTGGCCATATTCTCATTCTTGTACGCGCAGTCTCGCTCGCTACTGCATGAGTGTTCCCTTCCCCAGGGCAAACCGCCGAATTTGTGGCCTTGTTCTCATTGCGTGGTGCCGGGCTAGGTGAGACCGGATCCGTATTTCCCATCATGACGGGCGTGGGAGTGCTGGTTACGAAATGCATGGGGCTGTTGAGGGAGTTGTATACAGGCGATGAGGTAATTAGACCATTGCCGTACAGATTGAGGACAGGAGGAGACGATGGAGGAATGGTCGTGGGGGAGCAGGAGACGCGGCTGATGGCGGGAGCGATAGGGTGGAGGGACGGTTGAACGAACATGGAGTTGGGGTCGGGACCTTCGATAGTGGTAGGGTTGACTTGGTTGGTATTGGAGGCCGAGAAGATGTTGTTGGGGGATGAGAGAGCGAGGAAGTTGAGATCCATGCCGGGGGAGGACTGAGGGACGTTGCTGGGGAGGTAGTGGCGGTAGTCGTAGGGGTTGAGATCTCCTGCGACAAGATGATTATTGACGTTCTGATTACTATCAGCAAGGGTGATGGGCGACGCTGGTTCGAGGTGGTCGAGATTATTATCGCTGTCGCTGTCGTATTCGGGGGTGAGGTTTTGGTATTCACCACGACGGGCAATGGTTGTCTGGGTGAAGTTGATTGCTCGGTAATCGCCACCAAGGTGAACGACGTTGGTGGGATTGTCAAATGAGGATGCGCCAGCATGAGCTTGGAGATCTCCGAGAAATTGCATCGACGACTCGGTTGGCAGATCGAGGCTACTGGGTGCATTCTGATTGTAGATGACAAATTCTGGAGTGTCGTGATGTAGTTGGGGAAACTCTTCTTGTGATATCGTCTCAGGGATCTCCGGTACAGTTCCGTGAAAGCCATTTGCAAGTGAATTCTCAGATGGCGGGATTTCTAGGTTGAGCGTATGAGTCGTATTATGCAAGTACCCGTCAAACAAGGAGTTGATGCGTTGGGGTATGGCAATGTCCTGTTGACAAGTCGCCGCTTCTCCGCCGTGAATGTTAAGCATGGCGGAACCTGCATCTTCATTCATCTCAACGTCACCCGACATGCTGCGGGGATCTTCACGCTCTAAGAGACCATTCTCTGACGATACGAAACCTGAGAAATTATAAGGAACATCAAGCTCACTGCTAGAGGCTGCTTGCTTACTAGCTTCGAAGAGAGCCAGAGAATCTTCAACTGAAGCCCCGAAATAATTTCCATTGGACTCGTCGTAGCTACTGAAAGCCTGCTCTGTTGAGGTCATGCAAGCGGACTGTGGCGGTGACTCCTTGTTCGCTGCTTGAGCAAAGTAATCTTCCATGTGAATAGCTGAATCACGAAAGGCACACGAGGTGGATGGTCCAGCGGACATACGGTTACTCTGAGGCAATGTAACCCAAGTGGTGGACATGGAGTCACGACCGGCATTCTCCCGGTCGGTCGCCAATTGCTCGCGGTTGACCGTCATATTGTCGGTCGTGGTGCAATTGACAGCTTCTCCCGTTCCATAGAAAGCGTCAAGCTCTTGATCGAGGTCAATATCATCGAAGCTCGGATAAGGCTCGTATGTGACCCATTGCTTGTCCAAATCAAGGCTCTGCTTTGCTAGGTCTACCTCATTCTGCCTCTCCTTGATTGCGTCGGCAACGAGAGAAAACTTGTTGCCTTTGACCCAGGTGTATTCATCGTCCGTAAGTCCGTGGTGAGGAACTGACACATACTGTTGAGCAGGACCGGTTGAGCACGCTCGTGGATCGAATGTCCAGGAAGTAGCGAGAGCTTTCTTCACCTTCTCGTTAACGATCGTTTCTGGCATCGACGCTTGATCTCCGTAGAGGGAAGATGTAGCGCCATTACTTTGAGTGAGACTTCCCTTCGGCTGAACAACTCGATGCTCGACGTAGCCAACGTTGTCGGTTGCGATAGGATCCGAGAAAAACGGCTGTACATTGTTGAGGTCAGGCACCTCTTTGACACGCATTGGTGGATGAGACATGGCAGGTTGGATGGCGTGCACCGAACTGGAGTATGGAGGAAGTTTTGCTAGTCTGGTTAGACTTTTCTCACTTTGCCCAATTGGGGCGTCAAGAGGCTTACTACCGCTTGGATGCTTAGGAGAGTCACCTTGTAACATGTACATATTAGTTGGGTCTTGGTAAGCGTAGCGAATCTCTTGGAAGGACAGATCCAAGTTTGGATCTACTCGTTGTCAGCTTGTTGATCGCTGATAGCTTGAAAATCATACATACTGGACACATTCTCCATATTGGGATCCATTAGGACTAAGTCGTAGAAGCTGAGCTCAAGCAAATGCAATTGGTAAAACGTTTGTGATCGAAGCGGAGAGCTCGAGAAAGAAGTATGTGTGAGAAGGAGGGATTCCAGGAAAATATGCGTTCACGTAGAGGCTAGAGCATTCACTGAGGGCGTGAATCTGGAGCAAAATAAAATTAAACCACTGGAGCAACGTTGTGCCGAAAAATGTGAAATATTGGTGGTGTTTAAGGAGTGGTTCGCGTCAGGGGACTGGTGTTGAGCACGGGTAAACAGTAATATGTTGTGATGTCCAAATCTGTTGAGAATGGCGCCTTGAGGAAACGCGTACTATCGTGTAAATCCACTTCACAGTATTTGGGCTTGCACCGCCTATGAAATCCCGAAATGAACTTGTATGCTGACCCTTAATGAACATATGAAGAAAACACAACTACCAGCCATTCTCCAGAAACCTACGGTATTCATCTGCCATCGTGCCCTTAGTCTCTATCATACTCCGTTTCGTACAGTCATCTGTGCGAATTGAAAGGAAACCTGAGAACCTAAGTAGACTTGATTGTCAGATAGGTATTGAATTGGCGACCTGCCCGTTGAGTTCCACAGGCATCCCAAGCATACTGCAATTCACCTGAAGTTAGCCAGCTATCTTCTCAGCTTAGGCCGGTAGGGTTTCCGATCTTACTGTTTCCCGGTCTCTGTTGCACAACATCCACAGAACAGCGCTGCCGGCCAGCAAAACACCTAGAAATGCATGAGCTCCTAGTAGCTTAAGGAGAACTCAGTCTTCTCAGGGCATACAGCAGAGACAATCCCAACAAAGAAACCTAAAAGTCGTCAGCAGTCTGTCTAACTTTAAGCCTCGAGAATACTTACCCAGCGTAGGTCCAATGACTTTAATGTGACAGGGGTTCTGGTCGGTACCGCATTGAATGCAAACGAATGGTATTGGCAGGCAGTCCATTGTGATTACCGACGTTAACAGTCAAGGTGCAGACGCACTGCGGGATACAGAGATAGTAGAGGAGCCTCGAGAGCTAATGTGGTCGTGGGAAGTCCGGGGCGGATTTGGCGTTTTTGCTGCAAGGACGAGCTGAGTCACAGTCTGAACAAGCTAGAGATCACGCCGCAAGATGTGGGAGTGCACTTGATAGGTAGGCGGTCGGGTTCATACACTGTGTTTTCAGGGGATGAATCATAAATGCCAACATGGCAATGAAGTTTCCATGAATCTGGGTATCGACATTCTTTCAATTAAGGTTTTTGGCAGTGACGATGGTGGAAGATCAACGGCCCGAATACCCGCGTTAAGCCATTGATGCTAGCGCTTGGTTGGATACCTACTGTACCTTAGTATTCCGTATATCCCTTTAACCGCCACAAGGTCGGCCACCCCTATGATCTACAATGCTCGTAGGGGGACCCCACCAATGACTAAGCATACGAACATTTATTTGGATTCGGCGAGTCGGCGACAGCGCGGTTTATTAAGCACCCGTACCCCATCTGGTCAAGCTGCTACCAAATTTGGCCTAGATGTTGATCAAAGGGGGTGGCCGACCTTGTGGCGGTTAAAGGGATACCTTAAGGTACCTAGGTTAGGTAAGGTACCTTACTGTACCTTAGTAAGACTGCAGCTATGTAAGCCCTAAGAAACTTCCAATTGTTACAGTATACTTTACTGACAAAAATGTCCATTTCATTGCATGAAGGAGTATGCAACGTGGCTTCAATCCTTACTCATGAACAAATCTGTATCAGACCATAGCCTCAGATAGGTTTATGAGAGTCACCAGCCATTCTGAAACCACATCAGCCTTGGGTAAGAGAGGCTTCAGATAGCCTCGGTCGACCCGATTAAGCAGTATACAGAGATTACTGAACATATCTCAGCAGCCGAACCCGCGGCTTATTGAGCCATCAGATCATACAAGGCTCAAATCAAACCATGTCTTCGGTATTATGCTTTGAAATCTGTGACTACCGGTTAGATATATATCCTTTTTAATGCTTCCTCGATATCACTTTTTGCAATGTCATGTTCCGCCTCCGTTTTCATGGTCGGCGTATCTCACTAAGTCTCCTGAAGTGTTTCGTGTTCAAGTTTGTGGGTTAGCTCTTCGAGATGTCAACTTCGACATTGAGCAGCGAGTCTGAACAGCAAGATATAGAGAAGTCGCGGACCAAGTCTGCATCTCCGTCAGACGGCATTGGCACGCTCATGATCATGGAGAAAGATCCCGAAAAGGGCGTCGAGGCCCTCAGGAACCCCAGTCCAATCTCACCACAACCGGGATATCCTGTTGAGAGAACAGTGACAGCTCAAGACTGGACCAGCCCTGATGACCCCGAGAACCCCATGAACTGGCTTCGTTGGAAAAAGGTCTACCACACAATTATCCCAGGTCTTTTCGCTTTCATCGTAACGTTCGCCTCGTCGGTATACACTCCCGGTTATCCAGAGGTCATGATCAGGTTTCACGTTTCCTCAACAGTAGCTCTCCTTGGTCTTTCTCTCTATGTCCTTGGTCTTGCTTTTGGTCCTGTACTTGCGGCTCCTATTTCCGAGACTTTCGGGCGACGTGTTGTATACCTCACCTCGCTACCTCTGGCTGCTCTGTTCAGTCTTGGTGCCGGACTTTCCCAGAATTTCGCTTCTCTAATAATTTGTCGCTTTTGGGCTGGGTTTTTCGGATCTCCTGTACTGGCTGTCGGAGTAAGCTGTTCCTACTTTTACACAGTACCTTCAGCTAACTTTTTCAGGCTGGAACGAACGCCGACATCTGGCCACCCATTTTCCGCGCCGTCTCCACCTCCTCATTCCTACTTGCCCCGTTTTTAGGTCCAGCCTTGGGCCCAGCAGTCGGTGGCTTCGCGGCCCAGTACAAAGGCTGGAGGTGGACACAATGGCCGATCTTGTTCATTCTGCTTCCCTCCTGGATCTTTTCATTAGGGATGAAAGAGACCTACAAAAAGATCATCTTAAACAAGCGCGCAAAAAGGCTCGGCATCCCCCCACCACCCAAAACCACCCCTTCAGGCTTGGCGGGCATTCGATTTTTACTGACAGTGACCCTCGCACGGCCAATCAACATGATCTTCACAGAACCAATCGTCTTCTTCTTCAGCCTCTACACCGGCTTCAACTTCTCCATCCTCTTCGCCTTCTTTGACGCCTTCCCCCTCGTCTTTCAAGGTGTCTACCACTTCTCCCCCGGCTTCTCCGGTCTCACCTTCCTCGGCATCGGCTTCGGCGTCGTCCTCGGCGCCGTAACCGTCATTATCGTCGATAGATTCACCTTTCGTAAGCAGCACAACAAAAGCCACAAGGAAGGCAGAGGCGGCGTTGTCGCTCCAGAGCATAGGTTGTATGCGGCAATGATGGGAAGCTTTGGCTTGCCCATTGGGCTGTTTTGGTTTGCGTGGAGTGCGAGACAGGATGTGCATTGGATCAGCCCCATACTGGCGACGGTGCCGTTTGCGTGGGGAAATATCTGTGATTTCTGCGCTGCCGCGTTGTATCTAGTGGATACTTATGGGCCTATGAATGGCGCATCAGCGTTGGCTGCAAATGGACTCGTAAGATATATTTCTGGAGCTGCCTTTCCCTTGTTCACCATTCAAAGTACGTCGTTCCTCTCCCACCCACCCCTACTTCTTCCAACCTGATACCGTCCCTCCCCCGCCAGTGTACAAAACCCTCAGCATCCCATGGGCGACCTCCCTCCTCGGGTTCCTCTCTCTCTTTATGCTGCCGATCCCGTGGATCTTATTTAGATACGGGCCTGCAATCAGGAAACAAAGTCGCTTCGATACTATTATGGCTTAGGAACGTCAAGTATTGACGTGCGCACGATCTGGCATACAGGGAGTTTGACGCCTCTTGGGGTGGTTAGAGGAGAGTTTTTGTATAGGTAGTTGTAATTAACCAGAGAAAACCAGTATGGACTATGTACGATAATGTAAAGCATTCACAAACCATATCCAAAGACTTCAAGTGTTCCAACTCCGTACACACCCAAAACCCAAAATCCACTCATCCCACCCTAAACTCTCCACTCATCCCCTCAAACTCAACAATGTCCCCACTCACCGGCGTCTTACTCGCCCCAAAATGCCTGATCCTGTACAGCCCAGCCTGGGCATCGTTCTCAATCTCCCACGTGACATCCACCTCGCTAGTCCCCAGCACCGAATTCGTCCTCCGCCACTCGAACACTAGACTCCAGTCGTAATCGTCTCGAACTTGCACCCATGCGCCCTTGGAATCTAGCATCTCAACGGAAGCGTAGGTGCTTCCAATCCTGAGGTCGTTCCTTGGGTTTGCGCCGACGAAAGTCGCTTTGGCTTTGGAGCCGGTGTGGTAGGCTGGTAGCACGTCGTTGAGCACGTCGCCGAAGGATTTGAAGAACGGAGGGCGGTCGAAGACGACGCCGCGGATGAAGCTGAGACTCTCGTTGACGTAGATAGGGGGGCTTGGTCCTGGGGGTGGGGACTCTATGCTCGCTGAATGCAAGTAAGGGAGATAGTGCGTGGTGAGATTGATGTAGGCGTTGAGGGTATGAGGGCCATAGAGCGTAGAGGCGCCTTCGTAGCGCTGGATGTTGTATTCCTCCTCTGTGGCTATGTAGTGGGTGTAACTATTCGCGGGCCCTCCTAGTACAACAACGGGTTCAGCTTCGGGTGTCAGAGAGAGGGACTCCGCGGTGGCTTGGAGAGCAGATTTCCATCGCCGGCCGGCCATGGTGGTGGCTTCGCCCGGGGAAACAATGATGAGGAGTTGACCGACGCGGAGGAGCTGGATATCGACGATATTGGGAGTCCAAAGGTACGGTTTATCAATTTCGCCAACGTCGAGGAGGATGGGTTTGGGTGCATGGCAGGCTTTCTGCTTATCACTTGGTTCGCGCAGAAATCCGCTGACAACTGACCAGACAGGGTTAGCATTTGGGGAACCGGTGTTGTTCTGCTTGAAGTCAAAGGCGCCAGGGCCGTCGGTCGTGCCTGCAGCAAAGGAATAGCCCAAGGCAGCGGGACAGGTGGACACGGCTGAGCCGTTAGGGTGAGGGAAAGAGTAGTTGGAAAGATCTTGAAAGGTGTGGAGGGATTTGACGGCGGGGCCGCGGATGGGGAGGCCTACTTCGGGCATTATGTCGTATAGGGCTTTTGCACCAGCGTATTGACGGCGTCCAATTTCGAAGCAGCTCGATGCACCTTGGTCTTTTTCTCTGAAAAAGGGGCCTCGTCCGTGACAAGGCTCGTTGCGACCACCGCAGGTACTGTCTTCGAAGTTGCACATCAAGCCAGATCCATCTTCACAAAATGCTCCGAGGACGTTCGGAGAGGTGTCGCCGACATTGGCTTGAGAAAACCCTGCTACAAATCCGGCAGCTGCGTCTTCTGAACCTTGAACGCTCTTCTCAAACAAATAGGCAGCAACTCCTTTATTATCTCCAGATATCAACGTATTGTTGCCAAGCATGGAAGTACCATGTACAGGAAACCAAGTCAAGACGCCCATGGTTTTTGCTGTCTCTGCGGCTTGAAATTTCAGCAGTGTCAGAGCCTTGTCAACATCATACGGATGATTCCGTCTCTCCTTTTCAGGATTGGCTAGATAGGCGTACGGGCTTCTATTAATATTTGCATCGTCGATATTGACCGTTCCCACGCTCAGATAGCCAGGCACAAGGCTTTCGTGGGCTCTTCGTATAGAAAGTAATGCTCCATCTACAATAGCCTGATAGCTTTGCTTATGAAAGCCTTTGCTAGTAATCTGAGGCAAAAGGTAATTGAGCCAAGCTCCAGGTCCGGAGTGTGAATGTGTGCCTGTGACTGCCACATTCGCTTGCTTGTACGCAGCATACTCTGGCCCCAGCTCTTGCAATCCTTCCAGAATACCATGCCGTACCGCTGTGTCTCCTGACTGAGTATCCAGGACAAGGTAAACGAAACGGGCCTCGGGGTTATCGACGTTTCCAATAACGAATGCACGGGAATAGAGCCGCTGACGCAACCCTGATCCGACCTGGTTTGGGTCCGCATAGCCCATCATATTGATCTCGACAACAGGTCCTGTAATGTCCGCCCGCCCCACTCCCAGCAGGTACTGATCTCCATTCTCCGCAATGCCAGGTTCGTAGTCGGGAGGATAAATGGGTATTTGGTGAGGCGCTGGATACGTAGAGTATATGTCATACTGCAGATGTAGAAAGTCAAGCTTGGGTAGGCCGAAGTTTGAGATCAGCTGCAGGACGAGGAGCAATGCAAAGGTCGCAGCGGCCACGGCGCCGGCGACCTGAAAGCGTGCCATGGCTGCGAGTAGTCGTCTGGTGCGTATTTCCACATCGGTGAAATCCTTGTGGCTTACGGATGACGTTGAAAAAGAAGTTCAGAAACTCCGCTCGACGTTAAATGTCACACGATGGTGGGGCGGAGAGTAGGCAGGGGGTGGAAGTTTTCTCGGCAAGGGCGTCTGTTTGACAGGTTGCACTCTCTACCCACGTAGCAACCACTAAGCAACAAATGATTTAGCATCTGGATTGCTCGCCTTCTGTGAAGAGTACTCCTAACACGTACGCCAGTTTCCAAGTTTAGTCGATATGCGCTCAAGCTGCGAGGGGTTTCTACCTCATCACCGAAAACCCTAAGATCACTAGCTCTCGTGCTTCGACTGCTTAGCTGTCCCAATATCCGTGAAGATGGCAGATTATGACCTCTACCATGCAGCAGGACACCAGACTCCTAACAATGACCCGCAACAATATCAGTCACAAACCCAACCTCCAGCACAGCAATTCCGCCCTCCAGTGGCCCCTAGAACTAGACCTGGTGGCTACCCGCAGGGTGGATCATCATACAGTCAGGGTGCCCCGAGCTTCCAACAAAATCATTTAGGCACACCGGAAAGTGGGTATCAACCTCAAGGGCAGCAATGGCAAGGGCAGGGTCAAGAGCAGGGTTACTTTCCTCCGCAAGAGCCGCATAGTATGAATGACACTGGGGCAATGGGTGGACTGGCTTCGCAGATGGGGCAAATGGGGCTCGCTAGCGACTCAGGAGCCCTAACTCGACCTAACAAAAAGAAGCACAGACACGCGCATCACGATATACAGCAACCGGCAGCGTCGTCGCAGGCATACAATGGAATACCACAGGGCTCAATCAACCCTACCCAGTACCTCAATAGCGATGCACCGCAGCAGATGAGCCCCGGCCATCCATATGCAGGTCAGCAGATAACACCCGCGATGAGCCAATTCCCTGCCCAACCTACTACTCCTTTTTCACCTGGCATGCAGTCAAGTCCAAATTTTGGGATTTCGAACCCGCAAGTGCCTGTACCAAGCGGTCCTCCCGTCTCTGCTCAAGGTAGAGTTGATCCCGAACAGATTCCGAGTATACCAAGATCTCGAGACGCAGCAGCGCAATTCTATTTGGACCACATATACCCAACAATGGAGCAACATCTTCCCCCACCAGGCGCTGTACCCTTTGTTGCCCACGATCAGGGGAACTCTTCGCCAAAGTTTGCGCGCCTGACACTTAATAACATTCCTTCCTCATCAGAAGCCCTCAGTGCAACAGCGCTACCTCTAGGGCTGGTTTTGCAGCCGCTTGCTCCTCTTCAGGCTGGCGAACAAGCGATACCTGTGCTTGACTTCGGCGAAGCTGGTCCGCCACGATGTCGACGATGTAGAGCTTACATAAACCCTTTTATGACCTTTAGGTCCGGTGGAAACAAGCTCGTCTGTAATATGTGTACATTTCCTAACGATGTAGCTCCTGAATACTTTGCTCCCACAGACCCATCAGGTGTGCGGGTAGACAGAGCTCAAAGACCGGAGCTAATGACGGGCACCGTGGAATACATGGTACCGAAAGAGTACTGGGCAAAGGAACCGGTGGGCTTATGCTGGCTATTTCTGATTGACGTAAGTCATGATGCTATCACGCAGGGGTTTTTACAAGCGTTTTGCGAAGGAATCATGAGTGCTCTATTTGGTGACGATCTAAAAAATGCGACAGAGGAAACAAACGGTGACAATCCTAATGCGGGTAGGAAAATTCCCCTTGGCTCTAAAGTGGGATTTGTCACGTTCGATAAAGCGATGCACTTCTACAATTGCAATGTAAGTATAAAAATACATTTTCTCCTTCCAATACTGAAATCCTCTAGTCAACTTTGGAGCAAGCGCAAATGCTTGTGATGCCTGACATTGAGGATCCCTTCGTGCCCTTGGGGAGCGAAGGACTATTCGTAGACCCTTACGAATCAAAGTTTGTCACTATATTGCCTTGAGAACGAGCCATTAAACTAATCTTTATAGGACTGTCATCACTTCTCTTCTGATGCAGCTTCCGAAACTCTTCTCTCATGTCAAGAACCCCGAGCCCACCTTGCTACCTGTGCTGGACACTGCTATCTCTGCATTGCAAACGACTGGTGGGAAGATTATTTGTTCTTTATCTGCCCTACCGACATGGGGACCGGGCAGGCTATTCTTGAGAGACAAGAACGACATGCATGGCATTGAGACAGAGAGAAAGCTTTTCCAGACGGAGCATCCTGGATGGAAGAAGACCGCTGGCAAGATGGTGGAAAGCGGAGTTGGTATTGATTTCTTTGTTGCTGCTCCTGGTGGGAAGTATATGGATGTTGCTACAATTGGTGAGTCTCTGTGTGCTTGACACTTAACTATGAGTCTAATAACACAATATAGGTCACGTATCTGCCGTCACCGGTGGAGAGACATATTTCTACCCTAATTACACCGCAGGTCGGGATTCCGCAAAACTCTCGCAAGAGATCGAACACACTATTACCCGAGAAACCGGCTACCAAGCATTGATGAAAGTACGGTGTTCCAATGGACTACAAGTTTCGTCATATCATGGCAACTTCTTGCAACACAATTTCGGTGCAGATCTCGAATTTGGTGTAATTGACGCTGATAAAGCGGTTGGGGTCATGTTCGGCTATGATGGAAAACTGGATTCTAAACTAGATGCCCACTTCCAATGTGCATTGCTCTATACTACGGCTAGTGGAGAGCGTCGTGTTCGCTGCACGAACACTGTTGCAAGTGTCAGCGAGGGGGCTATGGAAAGTATGAGATATATTGACCAGGACGCTGTGGTCAACATGATTGCCAAAGAAGGTCAGCATTCGAATGGCTTATGCTTTTGGGATGTTTCTAGTCATACTGACCAATACCCATAGCTGCAACACGAATGACGGAGCGGACTCTCAAAGACATCCGCAATGCTCTTACGGAGAAAACAATCGATATCCTTGCAGGTTACCGAAGAGGCTTCTCAGGATCTCATCCTCCTGGCCAACTTGTCCTACCGGAAAATCTTAAAGAATTTGGAATGTACATCCTTGGTCTACTCAAATCCCGAGCCTTCAAAGCCGGCCACGAACCTTCCGACCGCCGCACACATACGATGCGCATGCTCAAATCCATGGGCCCTCTCGAACTTTCCCTATTTCTCTATCCACGCATCATCGCACTTCAGAGTCTCTCCGAGACCGACGGATTCCCCAACCCAGAAACAGGCCATCTGGTCGTACCGCCCAGCATCCGTGCCTCCTTTTCTCGCATCGAAGAAGGCGGCGCATACCTCGTGGATGACGGGCAAACCTGCCTTCTCTGGCTCCATGCCCAAGTTTCACCTAACCTACTTGAAGACCTTTTTGGCCCTAACAAAACCTCCCTTCAGTCTCTTGATCCTTTACTCTCCTCTATTCCTGTTCTAGAGACACATCTCAACGCCCAAGTGCGGAACCTTCTCGCTTATTGGAGTAGTGTGCGTGGCAGCAAGGCCTTGACGGTGCAATTAGCACGACAAGGCCTCGATGGCAGTGAATACGAGTTTGCGAGATTATTGTACGAAGATCGTAACAACGAGGCCCAGAGCTACGTTGATTGGCTGGTCAACGTGCATCGAAGTATACAATTAGAGCTAGCAGGGCAGAGGAAGAGGGAGGATGGAGGTGGAAACGGAGGGGAAGGTATGCTTGAGGGAGCGATGGCGGGAATGGCGAGTATGGTACCCGCATGGGGCGGAGGGAAGTGACATCGCGGATTCGCGTAGATGTTGAACAGATGGTTTAAGCGTAGCATAGGTGGTTCGGGTCACTCTCGGCGCTGCATCTGAGATATCGTTCTTCAAGAGTTCGGCTGCTTTATTACTACGGATTTCAATCGAATATCCGACTTGCCCAACGTTCACTCCCAGCTTTCCTGCATTTCAGCAGCTGGCTCTTGCACTCACTGCAAACAGCACTGCTTGCAACGGAAGGTGCACCGCTGTAAAGATCAGGTAGATTAGTCGCGTGTGAAAAACAACCAATAGCTAGGCACGCCAGGTCAATACTTGAAATCAAGTGACAGGATGGCTTTAATAAGTCAAGATTCACCCGTTAATAACTTCCTTTACCCACTCCATCTGATCATGCAAGCTTTGTAGGCTGTAGCGGAACCTGAGCCAGGAAGTTATACCATTTAAGAAAGTAAAGGATCTATTTGTCCATTTAAACGTCTAATTATCTACAGGTTCTCGTCAGTCATGCTTACCAATCGTGCCAATCCAAATCCAGTCCAGCCTCGAACCCTTCCTCCCTCACCAATGAACCCACAACCCCCGTCGCCAGAAGAAATACTACTACCCTATCTCAACCATCTCCTCTCCACCCGCTCATACCCAAAAACCATCTGTCCATCCGAATGTGCGAGAGCCTTGAGCGCAGAAGAGCTCAAAGCAAGTGGGACCTCGTCTTGGAGAGACTTGATGCCACACGTTCGGGAAATGCTCTGGGATATGCGCCAGCGTGGAGAAGTAGAAATACTACAGAAAGGCGTTCCAGTTGCAGATGAGATAGGGTTGCAAGACATCAAAGGTCCTATAAGAGCGAGAAGAGCGCAGAGGTAGCTTTGCTATACTTCGTCAACTAGCGTTTTCCGGAAAGATCATCTCCAACTTGGACTGTTTACAAGGCAGTCTTATCACTGAGCTAGATTCCTCTCGCTCCAGCAAGGTGTTGACAATGCTCAGTCTTCTTGGCCCTTTGTGTTGACTGACTCATCCATCGACAGGACACTTCGTTTTATCTAGGCATCAGCATAGCCCCTCATGTGCCCGATCCACTCATCAAAATTTTCTTAAAATAGAATTCCACTTATGACAGAAGGTTGATGAAATCCAACCAACGAATATTACTCCAGATCCTGTCTTCTCAATCTCTACACTGCCGCCGTCTGTATCTCTCTTACTCTATCTCCTCAATTCCGAACAAGGCACATACCTGTTCAGCAGCAACCATGGCTTCCCCGGCTTCCCCCCTCCCATCAGACTTCCTCTCCACTCCAAGCCCTAACATTACCTTCCAAAAAATCGACTTCACCAAAACCCCCATCCCCGAGTACGCCGGCCTCAACGCCTTCATAATCGATAATGCCCTCTCGATATCCGAGTGTCAGACCCTGGTCGAAGCCGCCGAAGCTACCACCAACGGTGTCTGGGAACAAGCCATGGTGAACGTCGGCATGGGAATGCAACAGCTCATGAAGGATGTTCGAGACTGTGGCCGCATCATATGGGACAGCCAGGCCGTCGTCGACGCGATCTGGTCCCGCGTAAGCGCTTTGGTGTTGCCGGAGATGGAAGGACTGAAGAACGCTCCGCGTATCACAGGCGCAGGCCCTGCAAAGCGTGGCGAGACATGGAAGCTAACCCGACCCAACGAGCGTATGCGATTTCTAAAATATGGAGCGGGCCAGTACTTTAAAGCCCACCGTGACGGCTGCTATGTGACGCCCGACGGCAGCGAGATCTCATTCTACACGATGCATCTGTACCTCAATGAATCGGATCCTAGCTCCAAAGAGGGCAAGCTGCAGGGAGGGGCGACGGTGTTTCACTATTATGAAACGGATAAGGAGCTTAAGGTGGAGCCGAAGGTGGGGAGGATACTGGTGTTCCAGCATAAGCATTTGTTGCATTCGGGGGAGGATGTTCTGGGCGGGATCAAGATGACGTTGAGGACGGATCTTATGTACAAGAGGGTGGAGGAGTAACTGAGTTCCACAGCTCTGGTCTGGTCGTGTTGATGTTTGGAGTAGGAGGGAGATGAAATTGAATGCTCGAGAGTTTTGTACAAATTATTTGCCCGTGAACGCCAGATTCGATGCTGTATATCCCGGTGCTATGCATCCCACCTGTAAATGAGCAGAGAATAACCCTTTCGAAATCCATATCCTACAGCTCCTCTCCAAAACGCCAACCCCCCAATACAATACACCCCCTCAACCACACCTCTCATCCCCCCCCTTCTCCCCCCACCTCTCCTCCCACCTCCCACAATCCCACCGCCCCTTCCCCAATTTGACATTAACCTCATTATGCGCCTCGCACATCCACCTCCCCAACCCCTCCCTCCCCTCCACCCTCGGCTCATTCCCCTCCTTCCCCATCCAGTCGCGGAAATCCTCCGCGCACGTCCAGCACGGGTACAGCTTGCCGAAGAGGTGCAGGAACTGGCGCATTTCGGATTGTTCGGTCGGGGTGGCGCGGGGCGGGTAGGTGGCCGAGATGGTGTGGAGGAGGGTCCAGGTGGAGCGGCCGAGGAGGGCGACGTCGGGGGGGCAGTCGGGTGGTGGGGTGGTGGTGGTGGTGGTGGTGGTGGGGGCGGGAGTGGGTGGCGGGTGGGAGGAGGAGGAGGAGGAGGAGGAGGAGGAGGAGATTTGCGTGGTCAGGGCGGCCCAGTCGGCGAAGGAGGTGCAGGAGCGGCAGCTGAGATGAGCAAGAGGGGGGTGTCAGTGTGAGAAGTAGCAAGAAAGGAATGGTTGTTTTGGGAGTGTAAAAAGCGGCTTACGGTTTCCCATCCTTGCCCAGCACAACGCCCTTTGGGAGTTTCTTCGGCGTCGCATCTGGTCCTTCTTTGCGCTCTTCGGGGGCTTTTCCTTTGCTTTTGGTCGCTTCCGAGAAGAACTTGTCCATTGCACGCTTGTACGGGCGTCAGACGAACTCGCGCCGCGGAAATCAAACAGTTGGAGGAGGACCTGGAGGGAAGTTTACAGATCGCTGTTCCTCGGAGTCTATATCAGCCCTACCAACCGGACCGCTGCCCCACGTCAGACCCCTCGGTTCTAGCGTCTCTCCCCATCCACCCTCAAAATGCGAGAAATGGCACCACAATGCCGTCCTCTCCGATCCCAATCCTCTTCTTGAAAACTCCAACCACGCCCATAGACCCATACACAAGCTTTTTCACCTCCCCCCTCCCCCCCTCGTTGCCCCCCACCGTTCCTCCGCAGCAGCACCCCACTTACACCTACGCCCCTCGCCACATCCCCATCCTAAAACACACCCACGACCTAACGCCCATACTCACCCTCCTCGCCTCCCCCCCACCCTTCCCCTACGGCGGCCTCATCTTCACATCCCAGCGCGCCGTCTCCGCGTTCTCCTCCGCTCTGCAACTCCTCTCCTCACCCTCCCAGCCCGCCTCCCCCCCAACCAACCCCAACAATCCCCAACTAACCCCCCACTACAAAACCCTCGAACTCCCCCTCTACACCGTCGGCCCCGCCACCGCCTCCGCCCTGCGCGCGCTCGCATCCACCCACCTCCCGAACAGCTGGGTCGAAGGCCAAGAAGCCGGCCGCGGCGACGTGCTCGCCGCGCTGATCCTAGAGCGGTATAACGAGGCTTGGCAGGAAGACGGAGCCGGGGGGGAGAAGAAGCCGCTGCTGTTCGTGACGGGCGAGAAGCGGCGGGATGTGATTCCGCGGATGCTGATGGACGATGCGCTAGCGGAGGAGAGGCGGATCAAGGTGGAGGAGATGGTGGTGTACTCGACCGCAGAAGTGGAGGCTTTTGAGGCGGATTTTGCGGCTGTGCTGAGGGAAACGGAAGAGGCAAGGGTGAGGTGGGTGGTTGTGTTTTCGCCGGCCGGGGGGGGGAGTATGTTGAGGGCGTTCGGCTGGTTGGACCCTTTGACGGGAAGGGTGAGGGAAGGTGTTGATGGAGATACCAAGGGGAGGACGACGTTCGTGGCGAGTATTGGGCCTACGACGAAGGAGTATTTGAGGGGGGAGTTTGGGTTGGAGGTGGATGTTAGTGCGGGGGTGCCGAGTGCGGAGGGGGTGAGGAGCGCGCTGGAGCGGTGGATGGGGGAGAAGGGGCTGGGTCTGAGATAGATCCACTTGGCTTTTATAGAAAACTTCAAGGTCTTGTACAACCATTGACCGAAAGAGTCTCGGTGTGGCCTGGCAGAGCCTAGGGCGGATTTCGAGTAAGAGATGGAGATTCCAGTAGAAAGCACATTTCCTCGTACATTTTATCCAGCATAGCCCACAAAGAAACAAGCCGCAGAAGCCGCAGAAGCCGAGAAATGAAAAGAAGTCACGTCCTGCAACACATGCTCGCATACCCGTTCCTCTCAGCATAAGCCATCCGCCGCCTCGCCGGGTTGATGAAAAGAGAAGCCATGTCTATCGTCACCAGCCGAAAAATCCTAGCCAGAGGCCAAAATGCCAAACATCCTCAAACTTTCGCATCCTTCACCTAACCGCTTACCTCATGATTTCTTGGAATATGAGCTCTACACTGGGGTTAGTAATGACCGGATAGCGATGTGTGGAGTGAGTTCTTACGCTTCAGCTCCTCCTTCGTAAGCGAATCCTTATTCTTGTCAAAATCAAAGAACTCCTCAGGAATAGCTTCAGCGGTTGGCTCGTCCTCAGGATCGTGGTATGGTTCCAGATATGGGTGCTTCAGCGCCTCGCCTACTGTAATACGTTTGACAGGGTTGAATGCGAGCAGCTTCTCGAGCAGATCTAGTGCCAAGTCAGATGTCTTGGGGAACATTGAGTTCATCGGAACCTTCTTCTTGAATGGCAATGAGCGGATATATTCGCGGGCACGTCGAGATTTGATACCGTAGTAGTCTTCCATGGTTGGTGTACCGAGGACATCCAAGATGAGTGTCAGTTGGTGATGATCTATTCAGGATGTTAGCGAGGAGATTATAAATATCTAGCGTACAACCTGCGCACAATCTTTGCCAGGAAACAGCGGTTTTCCATTCAGCATCTCTGCCAGGATACATCCTACGCTCCACACATCGATTGCCTTTGTGTACTCCTTGAAGGTGAGCATAATCTCTGGTGCACGGTACCATCTAGTAGCAACATATTCCGTCATGAATCCAGAGTTATCCTCGGTCGATGCTGCCGATCTTGCAAGACCAAAGTCACAAACTTTCAAATCGCAGTTAGCGTTGAGTAGCAGATTTGAAGGCTTGAGATCTCGATGAAGGACGTTTGCTGAGTGCATGGCTTTCAATGCACGTAGTGTCTGATAGATGAAGTATTGGCAGTGGTCATCTGAGAGATCTTGTGTGCGGATAACACGATGCATGTCCGTTTCCATGAGCTCCTACCAAGTGTTAGTGCCAACGAAAAACGATGTTTTGCAGAGTAGGCAAGTTGCGGCATACTTGGATAAGATAGACTTCCGTGAACGTTTCATAGTTCCTGGGCTTCTGGATGTCTAGGATAGAGATGATGTTCTCATGGTTGAAGTAGCGAAGTAGTTTCATTTCCCGTAGAGTACGCAGGCAGAACATAGAATGATCGAAAGGGGTGATCTTCTTGATGGCTACTTTTTGCCCTGAAGGCTTATGCAGTGCGGAACTGCATTGTTCTTTTTAGCAAGGTCCTGTAAGTCTGCCGTTGATGAAAAGTATCTTACCATACGACACCATAAGCACCTTCTCCCACAACATCTTGTATATCGTACTGATCAGAAACGTTGAAGGATATCTTTCTAGATCCGCCTGGAGGCGGGGCTTGCTGGCGTGACATGATGTACGTTTATATCTTGGTCGATGGAACGAACAATCTGCGTAGAAATGAGCCCCAGTGTGTCGGAGATATTTCGACAGGTTATGTATCCAATATTCAGCCAACAGGAGGCTGGGTCTCTTCTTGAGGAATCAGTGCCAAAAGTGAACGTCTTTGCGGGGTAGGCTTCTGATTAAGATGTCAGCAATGTATGACTCAATTGCTGGCGGTAGTTTCAGTAAAAATCGAAGGGTGGGGTGTCGGAGCAACCGGGCAAGAAACAAACACAGCGCCTGCCATATTGTCGATTTGCAAGGCAAATGGAATGCGTCAAGAAGGGATTAGAGTGTCTTCAGATGCGTGAGATGGGTAGAAATCTCTTCTCATGATCTGTCGGTTTCTCCCTCGGTCCCAAGATAGTACATGACGAGGCTTCAGACTGTCTTCTAATCGACGGAACATCCTCCTTACCCTGTTTTAGCAAAGTATTGTCGCCGATGCTAATCCCTAGCGTTAAGACTGCCAATCCAAACGTGTCCAATGCTTCGAGTATGTATTCTGCCTCTCCGACCGATCCAGAGGTGCTTCCCGTACTGGAAGGTTCGGTTGGGGCGACCAAAGTCCAGAAGCTGACGGAAATTGGGAAGAGTCGGGTTCTTTGTTCCGCTTTCAGCTTGTCTCAGACTTGCTGTCCGGGTTGTCGCTACAAGGTCTGAGTGTTTGCATACGAGTGCTATGGTACTTTCAAGTCTGGTTGGAACAAGCAGTCGATGTATGGGAGAGTAGTCTGGCTCGAAGGTGAATCGGGTTATCCGAGTGAAGTTGTAGCACGGTCCTGGCTGCCCCCCACTCAAATCAGTATATCTCAAACACCGCAAACACACATCTTATTCACATAGCTCTCGCATATAAAGCACTCGTTGCCTGCACAGCCCAGTGCCATGGGTGGTACCTGGATGGTTCGGGCTCACCCGCGCTTAGGTTCCTGCAGACGAAGGAGGGGGGGGGGGCTTACCGAGTGTGTGTCGAGCGCTTCTGGAGGCGAATAGCTGCGAGTTCAGCAGACCCAGACGATGTATTTATAACTTGTCAAACAGGTCGGAAGGATCCAGGACTCAAATGTAAGATAATTTGTGAACGTGACTCTTTTGGCACATCCCAAGTCAAGTTACGGGCGTTTGTCAATAGAGAAGTCAGTAGACAGTAGTAGTGGGGAATGTTCCGCCAATAAGCAACGTGATTCAGCATTGTGAAATACTAGGCCCTATAACCGCCGCATTGTTGTTCGTTCTATACTTAAGGTAAGGTAACAATACGGAGGCAATTTACTGCGGAATGCCATCCCCAGAGACGTGTTAACTGTTGGTCAAGTGTGGATGGACACCCAAAGGGGTTTATGAATGCAATTGCAGCTTGTCCCTGGCCAACTGACAATGGTTCGGTGACTCCCAATACCTTAACCCTGCTATCGATAGAATCAGGCTGCTCCCCCAGCCCGGAGCCCCCCCACTTCGAATTAGCGTACCGAATAATAAAGGTTCTAGGCGTGTCAGGGTTGAAGACTCTTTTTAGACGGTACCTACTGTAGGACCCGGTCCTAGGAGAGACTCAAAACCTACACAGAGAGCTGAATAAAAAGGCATCGATGGATTTAATAAGTGTTCCTGTAGTTTTCTACCTATATTGGAAAGTCCAGATGCTCAAGACCTCACGTGGAGAACTTCTGCCCCCCGTGGCGATGAACGTACAACTACTCTTCTATCAGCGTTCGTTATTGTACAACCTGCGGGTTCCGTCAGTAACGTTCCGTTATAGCACGACCTCATCACCCCGTTACCTTTTCTCGCATCATGCCCAACCACTGCTTCAAGCTCATGCCCTGATCTGCTCGATCTTCGACCAGCATGGTCTGGGCCCACAATCTCATGCCCGGTTCACCATCTTCCCGCACCACGTAGAGATGGGGTACCACGATACTGCCCACACCTCTCGATCTGTGGTCCCGACTCTTTTCCACTACGGCCCTGACTCTCTCATTGAAATCGTTGTCCAGCACGGGTAAGGTGGTTTTGCCGACTTTCAGTTGGGTCTTTTCCGAAACACCAAAGACATCATCAACAAGCTGCGGAACCGCATCGCGACCAACCCAGAGAAACTGTGTCTGACCGTCATCGATCAGGTACAAACCATACGGCACCATATTCGCAGAGGACAGATTGATACCTGGCGGCATGACGATCTCTCCAGTGGTCTCGTCTGACAAGCCAGCTGCATCGGGCATGTCATGCAGTGAGTAGAACTTGGGGTAGACGTATTGTACTAGAAGTGGCAGCGGTAAAGTAGATAGCTGGCAGAGTGCAGCTGAGCGCATGTCGCTGGGTATTTGAGCGGATTTCCGGAGGCCAATCTGACATGTGGTCAGTGATGGATCTCTGGAAATCTGTTCCCGCAATGCTGCTACTTACGTTCTTCATCAAACCCAAGAACAAGACAGGTAGACCTCTCATGTTCGTGGGGAATTGTAATCCGCCACCACCCATGTTACCACCAGCAAGCTCCTTCCGATACGTCTGTAGTAGCTCCACGAGCTTGGCCTGCAACGCATCACGGGCCGGCTCTAGACCGCTTCCAAGGGCGCGTTCGACTGCTTTGTGGCTGAAGAAGGTAGCGATAGCTCCCTGATCTGCAGATGCGTACATGTCTGCCAGAACTTGGGTCGTTGGTAAAGCTAGGTTCATGACCCTGATTCTTCTTTCGCCATTGCACGTTGTGTGCAAGACCGCACTTTGCAAGCAAATGACGTTTTTGGTTAAAGTCTCATCAATGGCAACCTCTACGACGTAGCTTTGATCCCGAGGGAATGCCGGGAAAGCGCAAAGATCTGAACTTCGATTGAAGAAGTTGCCGTAGAAAGTACTCATTCGCAGACCGGTGGTGGCTCGGACACGAAGCACCGCCTCAAGACCGATCTCTGCCGAAAGGTAATCGGAGAACTCGCGAGCAAACTTAATTGCATCCTCACTTCTTGCTGCATTCCACCCTGGATAAAAGTACGTCTGACCTCCCGTATATCTTGGCAAGTTGCTTAAGGAAGCAACGTCCTGGTATTGCGATGAGAACAAAAACATATCAATGGATACTTGATTCTTCGAACATTCAACGGCGAAGCTCTTATAAAAGCTGTTTCCAGTTTGTAGAAGACTACTTTCTTTGCTGGTACCCAAGATCTTCTTATCCTCTCGCATCTCGAGCTTCCCAACACCTATGTTCGGAAGGCTTGCAGTCAATACCGTGAGCTTTCCCCCTACGGGAGAGATCAGCTTGTGGCCCGCTCTAAGAGCAGATCCCAAGCAGGAGCCGCCATTCTGCGTATTTTGGAACATCTCTTGGAGCTTTCCAAGGAAATTTTCTATGTTTTCCCGGCATTCCGACAGCGTAACTAAAAGATCTGCAGGCGTTGGCAAGAATGGTTCGTCCAAATCACTAACAACAAGCATCTGTGTCTCAGCATTCCCACTATCATCACGAGGAATAGAAAAATAGTGAAGGCCGGAATCGACCGCCATGAACCCGAGCCTCGTTCTTCTGTCAGCATTAGGTATTCGATCCAAGCTCTCGAGGATACAACGAGCTCCTGTTGCAAGCAAACCACTAGTGACCGAGGCATAACTGACGTCAAAGAGAAACAGGTACACCAGTGGCTGCGGCGGGCGGACCATATACTCCTGGGGTGCGATGAATTCCACGACGGAGTAGTTGAGTTCTGGCCGTGACCATCTGTCAACGGCCTTTTGTGTAGCTGCATCCCAATCAAATGCTTGAGGCACCTCGTTGGTAAGATTACACATATTACACCTCCACCGATGGCCTTGGTCTAGGAAAACCGCAAAAGGATTTATGTAAGCGCGACACCGGCGACATCTTGCGATAACTTGGTCAGGAACGACCGGAACCGGGTCTTCAACGTCGTGCAACGAGGTGTATGGTTGGATGACTAGAGCAAACGGCAGGCGTGATTTTTTGAGCAATGAATGGGTGGTTGGAACTGCGTTGAGTGTCGAACGGACATATTTGGGTGGACAATTGGCATGAGGTGACGGGGTTACGCTTGACTATAGCCTGTTAGTAATACGTGGCTAATTTTCACCAATCTTGTTACTCACGTTCGGAGGTAGGATAATCGGTGGTGGCGGAAAATCCAACTCTGAAACGCTAAACGGCTGATTTAAAAGGTCGGTAGGGTATAATTGATTAAGTAGTGGACGCTGCTGGGTATGCTGCGGCGGCTGAACTTGCCCGCCCATGCCAAGACTGTTCATACCCTGCGTGATCCCGCCTACGTTTGTTGGGACCGGTGCAATGCCAGGTGTAGGATACCCAGATTCCGGAGGCTGATATCCTCCTACAGCGGCAGGGGGCTGCCCATAACCTGGAGACATTGCTGGGGCTTGGGGGGCATGGTCCGCGCCATAACCAGGCTGCTGGTAGGCTTGCTGGTGCAGCTGCTGAGTAGGAGCTCCATATCCAGTGCCAGGAGGACCTGGATACCCTCCCCCACCTTGTTGCTGTCCACCAAGTGCTGAGTTGGCACCAGCACCGAAATCGTATGCTTGCCCGGCATACTGTCGCTTTCTTCGAGCTGCCGCAGAAGACACTGGAGGACCGCCTTGTACCGGAGATACATTTTCCGCATATTGTCCCTCTTCTGCCCCATATTGCTCTTGCTGGTATTGGTCTTGGTCATGGATAGGTTGGCCCTGAAGAGGGTAACCAGGCTGTGGTGCGGCCATAGCTTTTGCCCGGGGTTTTTCTCGAACAGGTTTATATATCCTCGGAGTGAGCTCCCGGGAACGACCTTTGCGCCGGACTTCTGTAACTTAGTTACACCGTCAGCCCTGGGTTGCCAGTCGAGGCCCGAAAGATTATCGAGTACCGTAGATTCGGGCGTTGGGATGGAGAGGGCAAATGTCGAGGATACACAAGGGATACACTAGCACATTCCAGACATCATTTAATATGAGGCCTGTCTTTGAATGTTACGTTGTTCATAGGCAACTTAGCATGAACGTTAGAAATTATTGAATGAATTTCCAACCTAACATCGTGGATTGCCTCAGTAAGGTATCTCAGACGTGCTAGGGCTAAGCCCCTTCGGATTAGCCCCGGGCTCTAAGTCCCTTCGGGTTAGCGCTTTCACTAAGTCTCTTCGGGTTAGCCTTCACTATCAACGTACAGTATCTTAAGTCTGCATCATTAATCTTAGCAAAAGGGCGTTTAACAGTGAGTTGAGTGTCGTTTTTCAATTGAAGTGTGATTGATCTACAAAGCGAGCAGAACTGAGACATTTCATTAAGCTCATAATACAATAAGAATAGAAAGATTTGGTCAGATACTTTAGTGCTGATGTTTTACGGTTGACAAAAAGTTGCCAGTACCTGATGTAAGAAAAGATATTAGCGCTGGAACGTTAGCCGCAGCCGCGGAAGCACTGGGAGAATTAATTATTTGAGTCAATGTTGAGCGAGATACTATGGAGATATAAATGGATAGAGGCATCGCAGATACCATAGAGCGCAAGGAGATCTCAGGATGGCAGCAACGGTGACGGCGCTACAGCCAGTGAAGCTGCCCTCTGGACCTTCGGCTCTTACGCCTGAACAGACCTACTGGCGCACCTTCAAGTCCCAGTTACTAGCACCGTCGCCTTCCAACAATCCAATTACACATATCTCAAATCCATTACCTCCTTCGAATTCACTTTCCCAACCGTCGGATCACTTCGCTGTTACCACCGGAGCTCGAGTGCAAATCTTTTCCATCCGAACGCGTAGACTCGTTAAGACAATCTCACGCTTCAACGATGTCGCCCATGGCGCCGACATCAGACGCGACGGCCGAGTCATGGTCGTTGGGGACGAGGGCGGCATAATTCAGGTCTTTGATATTGGCTCCAGGGGTATATTGAAAACATGGAAAGAGCACAAGCAGCCGATATGGGTTACAATTTTCTCGCCAAGCGAGCCTACAACCCTAATGAGTGCAAGCGATGACCGAACAGTACGACTGTGGGATCTTCCATCTCAAAACAGTGTAACGACCTTTGTTGGGCATCAGGACTACGTCAGGACAGCCGCATTCATGCCAGGGCAAGCTTCCAGCCTACTGGTCTCAGGGAGCTACGATCAAACAGTCAAGATTTGGGATCCCCGAGCGCCATTGTCGGCGGTTATGACTTTCAAACATGCTGCTCCAGTTGAGAGCGTATTGCCAATGCCCTCAGGAACCAGCGTTCTTGCTGCCGCAGACAATCAAATCTCCGTACTCGACTTAGTTGCTGCACGGCCTTTACAATTGCTACAGAACCACCAGAAAACTGTGACGTCTTTATGTCTAGCTTCCAACAACACCAGACTTGTAAGCTGTGGCTTAGACGGACACCTGAAAGTCTTTGAAACCACCGGCTGGAACGTTGTCGCTGGTTCCAAGTATCCATCGCCCATCCTCTGTCTAAGTGTCATCAGCTCCGGCACGACGCAGGAGGACAGACACCTAGTTGTCGGTATGCAATCAGGGATCGTATCCATCAAAACCAGACTATCTGGTCAACAAAAAGTCAAAGAGCGTGAACGCCAAAAAGAGATGCAAGCACTCATCGAAGGCAAAATCGACGACTATGACAAGAAAATTACCAAAAAGCGAGGAAAAGGTTGGGAGAAGCGACTAAGAGGGCGAGACTTCACCGGTGAGGGCGCAGACATCATCATTGAAGGTAACGCAGGAGGTAAGAAAAAGGGCCTAAAGCCATGGGAGCACCTCCTCCGAAAGGGCAAATACGCCGCCGCATTGGACGAAGTCCTAGAAAAGCGCAACCTCTCCGCAACCATTACTCTGATGTCAGCACTTCGTCATCGATCTGCGATGCGAACAGCCTTGGCCGGGCGCGACGATGTCGCTCTCAAGCCCATCTTCAAATGGGTCTGCACATACATCACAGACTCTCGGTATGTCAATGTCTGCGTGGACATTGGCATGCTTATGCTCGATCTCTATGCGTCCCATGCGGGCGAGTCGTTGGAGATTGATCGGTTGATGGAGAGGCTGCATACAAGGGTCAGGAAAGAGGTTGAGCTGGCGCAGCAGGCGGAGCAGACGAGGGGGATGCTGGAGTTTTATACCGATACCGTTTGAAAAAGCGGCTGTCATTCTCGATATGACCGGCTTTTATATCATCTCGTCAACCTCCAGGGTCTACGGTAAAGCTACTGGGATTATGTTACCGCCTTTACCATGCGCGCGTTATCTAAGACCTAGGGGATGCCAACGGATGGCTCCGATGCACTTCGGAGCATCGCTACCAGGACCACAGCCCTTCTTACCTGGAACGAGTCAGGAGATGTGGGATGCATACGCATGCTGAGAAGGTTTCGCTAACCCTAAGTATAGTTGGGAATTTGTGATTTCCTCGGCCGTATTGATTACAGTGGTGCTAATACCTCGCCAGGAGGATGGCCTTGGTGGTGGTGGCATCGGGCGGAGACATAGGAAGGAGCAGTCCTGAATGAGGATTTGTGGCATATCTGGTTGTAGTGACGAGGGAGGAGGTATAGTCAAGAGATCTGAGTGTAGTAGGCAGACCAATTCTCTATCTCGTCAAGGGAGCATTGTCCATTTAAGCACCTATATGTGCACTACACATTCAGTGAATCCCTTTGAGCGTAAACATCTCATGTCAACGTCAACAACACGTGAGCAAGCAACAATTCTTAATTTATCTACCTTTAGGTAACTTAGCTCTCGCCACTAAGCCAACCTCAGCGCGCAGCATATTCAAAGTGTATCTCTTACGATCTTTTTTGGTTGGAAAAACATCAACAAACAACCACTTTTTCCGCCTAGAAGTTCCATCGCATGAACGAAAGCCGCGCAACATGAACTAACTCACGCAAGCACACGTCCCAACAACCATATCCATCAAAGTACCCACAACGAGCGTGGCCTAAGCGTGAGCAGGCAGAGTCGCATGAGCCACGTCAGGGGATTGCGTGACAACCGGAGCACCAGGGAAGCGGTGGTGCGTGGTGCTCTCGGTGGGCTGGGGCTGGATCTGGATGCGCTTGTCCACTTTGGTCTCCGGTCTCGCGTCGATGTGGATGCTCAGAGTGGGATCGTAATGGTACCCTGGGCCTGGGGAGCCGGGTGGGACCATGTATGCGGCACGAGCGACGACACGGTGGACAACGGGCGGAGTGGTGGTTGAGGTGGTAGTGCTGGACGAGGATGAAGAAGTGGTGATGGTTGAGGGCCCGTCGTTGGGGAGCGTGCATTGGAACGCGCGCTCGACATCTGTGCCATTGAGGCCAACTGTGCCCGCAGCGACCACGTCGAAGAAGTCGCATACGAGGAAGTGGTTGCCGTTGATAGAGGTGTTGAGCTGTGTCTCGAAAATGTACGTGTTGTACAGGATGGTGAGGTTCAGGATCTCGGCGTTGGTCTGTAGGGCCGGGAGCTTGGAGGCTTCGCAGATGGTATCTTTGATGAGGGTGACGTTATAGCCCTCGGTGGCGAGTCGGGAGGTGTCGAAAGTGTGGCACAAGACGACGAGCTGCTTGAGAGAGGTTGCGGAGCCGACGAGTTGGTTCGCGAACAGGAGGGAGGCGTTGTTTAGTACCTCCTGGAAGGGGAGGTAGGGAACGTCTTTGATCTTACGCCCGGAGAGCGCGGAGAAGCCATAGGCCTCAGCTAGGAAGGGGATCAGCTGCTATTCTGAAGTGGAGAGAATGGTGATGAACTTACCAGCTGTCACCTCACGAGCTTCAATGTTGGAGATGCCCATCTCGTCAACAGGAACAGCGCCTACAAGGACGCCGGAGAAGAGAGCGACAAGCCCGGAGGCCTGGAGAAGGGTTTGGAACTTCATCTTGAAGTTCGGGATTTCTAATGTTCAAAATGTTAGTCTGGATCAATAACCAACCGTCAGAAGAGGCAGCCTGTGAGTGCGTGCTGGTGAGCATGAAGGGGACGACGTCGAGCGGAAAGGAGTGTAGATGAAATCTACAAACAGACAACGCAGAATCGCTACGTGAAAACATGATGAATAGGAGAACCGGAAGCAGCGCTCAAAGGGCACGCCAGTGAGCGTGCCACCAGTGAGCATGAAGGACAAGATGCCCATCGGATGCACTGCACCTCAGCCTCTCCAGACAGGTTACAACCAATGCAGATTCGCCGCGTGAAGACGCGAAGAATCGGAGAATCAGAAATTGGAGAAAACATGGCAGCAGTGAGGTTGCTGCTGAGGAGCGAGAAGGACAACACAGTGAATGACAACGCGATCGATACAAGTACACTCGAGAAGATAAAGAAAGAGCACACTGACTTACTTGCTGTTTAGATTTGTAGGTTTTGTGATTGGGTTCTGAAAAAACCGTTGATTAGCTTTCGAATGACCGAGGGTGGTAGCAATGTGATAGGAAGAAGCAATGAGGAGGAAGATGAAGACGCTTAAAGAGCAATAAAGAAGCTGTGCTAAAGAGTGTGATGGTATGTCTGTGGTGGTGAAAATTCCACGATCAACACACTTTCGGTCTCAACTTGGGATGCACCACCAAGCACGCCTCACCTCCAAGCTAAACAAAGGACTCTGCAAGCCAAACTAGACAGTCATTGACTTACTTTTATCTCAGCTATTGCAGTCTGCCTACTTGCAGTGAATTGGTCGAAAGTTTGAAGGTTGCGGAATGAAAGGTTGAGGGTGAAGGATGAAGGATGAAGGATGGAGGATGGAGGAAAGATGAAGAACAAGAATGATTGTTTGGAATTGTTGTGGGTCGCTAGCGCTTGTCTCAGGGGGGGCTTTTATTCACTTTCAGACACTTAGAAGGATGTTCCGGTTCCGGCCCACGTGGGCTGTAAGGCGGAGGAGTGAGTGTTGAAGGGTGAACGAAAGGGGTGGGGGACGGTTTGGGGCATGTGCTTGTAAGGGGAAGGTCTGGCTTGAAGGGATGGTTTGGGGGATACGAAGCCCTCAATCTCGATGAACGAACTCCTGCTCTCTTTGGTATTCGTTATAGGGAGTCGATAGGCGTACACCCCTTTTCTATCGTCCCCCCGTTCCCCCAAACAAACCTTTCATACTCTTCCTTCTACTATTTCTACGCATACATACTTTCTTGCCGTCGTCATTAAACCTTCACCTCCACCTCTGCTGCAAACAGAGGCTTACGAACGAGATGAGCGAGGATGAATCAAAGGCCAGCGAGGTAAGGGGCAGATGAGCAGTTCGGGACTCTCGCCAGCGAATTGCTGCTCCTTCATGCTGTGCAAAGAGATAAGAGCTATTTCTGGCGCTTCATATGTGATACTGGGAGGAACAAACTGATGAAGCAAATTTCGATTTTTCGGCTTTTTTTCTGGCGGAGAGAGATTGGCAATCTCAAAATTTAGGCTTTTACGAGTAGATACGTATGCTTTCAGCTGAATCTGGTATGAATTTAGGTATCCAATATTTCTGAACCCTATTGAATTCGGTGTGAATTGTGTAACTACAGAAAAGGGATGCGTGGTTATAGAAAGAGGGTGTACGTCTATTGGGTCCAATTTTATATAAGTTATGGTTCTGGTTCGTGGTGGTCTTATTCAGCGTCAACGAACAGAACGACAACATCCCCGCGAAGAAATATAGTTTGGCATTCGTCACGTAACTCACGCGCCTCTACTTAATCGCTCTCCGTATGCCCTATTATATTTCCAGGACCCCATGGTGGAAATGACATTGGAAGAGTCGTTTATGAATTGAAGTGCTGAAGATAGTCTACGAGATTGTACAAATCTAAGTCAATCAGCTGCTTGATACAGGAACGTCTTCAAGGCCACACAAAATACATGGCCCTCTTCATCAACGCATTACTGCTCCAAACAGCGAAATTCGGCATGCTCAATGGAACATTATCCGGAGAGAAGTTCGTGGTGCTAACGATTTGCCGGCATCTCGTACGGAGACATGGTGTATGACGGATGCTGAGCAATAGGCAGTTCCTGAAGCGGCTGTTGGATCTGAAGCTATCTCTGGCATAAACTGTCCCCTATCCGAATGGCTGGAGTGCCCAAAGTAGCTATTGGAGTTGTCACTCTTCGCAGGCAGCCCTTGTCTGTCAACAGCTCGTCGTCGCGCTTTTCGTCTCCACACCAGCAAACTTGCTAGTGTAATCAATGCAAAGAGAGCCACCACACCCACCACAATACCAACGATTGCTCCTTTGGGAGGTCCCCTTTTACTCGGCAAGGCGTTACCCCCAGAAGAAGTAACGTTACTCCCGGAAGAAGGAGTGGGCGAATCCAACTGTTGCTCTGTACATCCAACAGGTTGAATAGCAACCAAGTCTTCGCTTGTGGTTGGATTACCGCTATAAAGAGTGAATTGACTTCGATCATTATCAGATACAAGGTATGCTGAAGTAAGGAAGGCTCGACCGAGTGTCGGCATGTCGTGCTGGTTGGGGGGTGTAAGGCTCGCAATCAAGACATTGCGGGTTGTCTCATTGTAAATGATAGGTTGGCCCTGTTCATTTATTCCGGAATCTGGGACGACAAGTTGATGGTTTGGGATTGTAATGTTGAGACTTGATAATAAGAATATGGTCAGATTGCTATCGTACCTGCCCGAGAAATTAGTTGAGAACTATTGTATCAGGTCTAGAATCATTGCCTATGCTCCGAAGGCTGATATCAGCATTCCACGATAGTTGATACCGTAGGCACGCTCAACCTCTGTAACCCCAGCTATCGAGACGAATGAGTGCCATATATCTTCTGATAATGAAATGAGAGGGAAATCAGGGGCTATGCAGCCTTGCAGAGCAGTACCCGCTGATGAGCCGAGGAGACTGGGATCTGAGCCGTTCTTAAGGTTCATCTTTATGTCTGAGATGGTTAGTGCTAAATTTGACACACAATGCGGGTCGTTGTTGAACGGAACGGTGACGTTGTTGCCCTTGGTTTTTGCAGCATCCTAGCCACCAAGTACTCGACTACCATCCACCTGATTTTCTGCTTCTGCGCCCGTCCAACATTGAGAGTATCTTCATGTTCTAGAAGCTATGGCTTTGGCTGATATCAACGCATTAAGAAGAATCGAATTGGTTCCCAGACCCATGGAATTGATCGCGTCTCCTACGGCGGCGCCTGTAGCGCGGTTGAGTCCAAAAGGAAACCCGGTAATATTCAGCGTAGAGTTCACATATATCGTATCGTTGCCAAAAATATCGTTTGCGTGATCAGATGAGCTTTCTGCCGCTATAGGCAGAGTTCCTGGGCGAGGAGCTTGAATCCAAGATGTAGAGCTGGCTTCGTCAAACCACCCTCCAGATTGGGCGTTGCAGTGGACCTGCGTATCGGTATTCGGGGCAATACAGTAGGGACTATAATTATCGTAAAGATACGTGTTATTCAATCGTCTAGAGGTTGTCAGATGAAAGAACCATTCGTAAGCGAAGCGTTGGGAACAGACGATGACCTACCCAGATGCCTCAAGGACAAAGTTTTGCGCTGGACTGCCGACTGAGAGAGCAACACCCCGTCTCGAGAACTGGCCACCAAAAGTACTATTTCGTATGGGAATCCGGACTAAAGGATTGTGATTGTACAAAGTTCAAGAAGCATTTGCTGATGGAAAAAGGATAAGAGAGATAAACAGACGCAAGAGCGGAGAAATACAAGGCTGGATAGACCTCGTTTTTCAATACTGGTTGCAGATATCGAAGATCAAATGGGAACAAAATCAATCGAAACCGTAACCCAAGATATTATTATCCCGATATTTCCAGCGAGCAACAGTGCCGCCTCGGAAGCCATACTCGTTACGTGCATGCACGCAGAGCGCTTGGTAGCTTCATAGAGGCAAGTAGCATTTTCTCACAATGTAGCTTCATAGTGGAAACGCAGCTGGTAATTCTGATTGGGGTCTCCGTGCCAAGGATTTCAAGCCCTGCAAGATTGGCGTTCATATGTGAGAAATAATACTGCACACTCGGAACACTCGATAATGCACAGCCGCCGAACTAGGAATCATAGGGTTTTGTCCACACCTGTGGGCTGAGGATCAGGTTATGTACAATATATCTGCCACAGTAGAGAGTAGTTACGGATGTAGGTGTTGAGATGTTGGCGGCTATTCCGGGACCAATTGATTGTTGGAAAATCCGCTGCGGCAATCCCATCATAACAACAACAGCAATCGACTTGGCAAGAAGCAAAACCTTTTTGGCTAGACGATTACTTGGTGAAGTTTCAACTGAACCCTCGGACTGGCAATTGAGAACTGTACCGAAGAGGCGCCTCGGAGCCGTAAAGTCCAAGATCAAAGATCCATGTGTTTCCTCTCCCTCTTTGTAGATAGATTTATGCTCATTGGATATGTTGCGGATATAGAAAAAACGGACATGATCCCAAATTCATTTTACCTACCAAAGACGTATTAGCGCGCATTCGATCTTCTGACCCCTCGGGCATGCTTCGATCCGCTCCGCTCCCTTGTCTCTCACGATAGACAAACCCCAATGCCTTTAATAAGAGATTCTCACGACTCCCTCCCCTGTATCTCCGCCCTCCCGTTTCCCTTCCCCGTAAAAGAGCCCACTAACCCAACCTCCCAGACATCGACCGCCCCCTCTCCCCCGCCTCCCTCGCCGCCGCCAACGCCCTCGTCTCCTCCGCCCTTACCTCTACCCCAACCTCCCCACCACACCCCTCCCTCCCTCCAGCCTACGAGCCCAAACTCACAGACCTAGCCGCAGCGGAACAAGAACGCATTGAACGAAAAGAGCCTCTCACCGCCATCTCCACCTCCCACTACGAGCCTCCCTCCCCCACCACCACCCCCACCCTGACCCTCTTGACCGCCGCCTCCACCTCCTCCGCCTACCTCGCCAGCCGCCAGCAACAACTCACGCTGCTGGACCAGTTTGGCAAGAACGCGTGGCTGGTTGGGAACGCGCAGCTGGAGGACATATTGCGCGACTATGAGAAGGAGCTTGTGGAGACGAGGGAGGCGGTTACGGATGTGAATCGGGAGAGGAAGGGGGCGCAGGAGGGGCGGAGGGGAGAGGTGGAGGGGTTGGAGAGGGGGTGGAGGGAGGGGGTTAGGGGTTGTTTGGAGGTGGAGGTGGGAGTTAGGGGGGTGGAAGAGGGGGTGAGGGAGGCGTTGAGGGGAAGGTAGGGACGAGTGAGTGGGGGAAGTTGGGTTTGGAGAGGACAGGTTATGGTGGGGGTTTTGAGGGTGGGATACAGAGGTCGTGCAGTGGCGGAGTAGAAAGAGGATGGGTCATTAGGGTGTTGAGGGGGTAAGGATTCTAAGCCATAGGCATGGATGAGATGGCAGACCCTTGGAGCTGCGCGAACAGCGTGTTAGGTCTCAACGTCACCATATCAGTGGGGCTTGATAGGAAGCAGAGGCCATGCCTGATCCCAAGGCCTTGTGCACACCATTCACGACAAGAACAGAGACACCAAATTTCAAGAAGATTTGAGTCCTTTCACTAAATACGTAGGTATAATACCAACAAATGCGAACAAAGAGGTATCACATAGCGCACCATACCCTTCTTGGTCACCTCTATCAGTCGACCGTAGAAGTCTCCCCCTGTGCACTGTCTTCCAGCTTCACCGCTATTACATGCTTCCGGCATTATCGATAACAGAAATTTGGTAAACGTGCAAATACACAGCTGCCACCCGTGTATTGTTGGAACAAAGTCTTTAGACGATAGTGTTTACTTCTTCTCCTTATCACTAAACTTGCTCTTCAATTTTCCAAAAAACCCACTCGCTCGTTTCGACTTCTTGTCCGTGGACGCGCTAGTAGTGGAAGCCCCAGTAACAGTGCTCGGGTTTGGCGAGGTAGCAACCTTGGAGGCAGCAGGGTCGGGAGAAGAAGCAGCTTTGGGGGACGCCACTGAGGTTTCAGGAGCGCTACTAGAGCCTACGCCAGTAGTAACGACGGGTTGGGACTGCCCGGTCGTTATTGGATGAGACATGGGCGAGACATCGCGGGAGTCGGAGGCGGCGGCTTGCTGCTTGACTGCACTTGACATAGATGATTGGAAGGGAGGTTGGGCAGGGGTAGCTGTTGATGCGAGGGGAGCATGGAAGGTCTTCGCGTTGGGTTCCGCAGCTGTCGCAGCGGTAGAAGATGAAGACTCTGCCGCTGGAGTAGACTTGGCTGTGGCGGCGGCGGGAATTGTAGAACTCGTAGCGGCAGGAGCGGTCTCTGTCAAGGCAGCACTAGAGGAGGGCGCTGGTTCCCCAACATCGTTTTCAGTCTTTACCTTGTTTAGCAGCTCTGACTCCATCGCACTCTTTTCACCGACCATTGTCTTGCTTGCTGCTGCCTCTGGTGATTGGTGGGATTCAGTTATTGACTCTTGAACAACATCCGGTACTGTAGGAGCGATTGGTGTGCTCTTGTTCATGTCGTCGATCGATTGTTGAATGGAAGGTGGAAGGCCACGGGTGCCGAGGAGGGAGCTCCCTTCAGTTGGCTTCTCCGTCGATGCGGCATACCCAACAGCTGCTGCCGCGACTCCTCCGGCTGCGATACCTCCACCTACCATGGCACCATTGTGACTATTGCTCCCCTCAGAAGTGGCTGGTGCTTCGGGAACCTTGCTCTCGAGCTCTTTCTCCACTTCGGATTTTACTTCCACTGCTTCAGGATTGCTGCTGGCCTCAGGTGCAAACCCAGCTTCTTGCTGACTTTCTTGTACGACTTCAGGGGCTCCTCTCGATTCTAGGGGCACGTTGCCTGCAAGAGCGGCCGTCGTGCTGTTTGCGCCGGCGCTCTGGATAGTGTTGCTATGTATTGGTTGTTGTTCGGGAACTTTGCTCTCCAGTTCCTTCTCCATCTCCGTCTTTTCTGCAACAGCTTCAGGATTTGCGCTTGCTTCGGGTGCAAAGCCTGCGTCTCTTTGGCTCTCCTGAACGACTTCTGGGACTCCCCTAGACTCCAGAGGTACATCACCTGCAAGAGCAGCTGTTGTACTCTGTTTGCCAACACTCTGGATATGTGGAGTTCCCTCGTGAATGGGCGGCGCTTCAGGTACCTTGCTCTCAAGTTCTTTTTCCATTTCTGTCTTTTCCCTGACCGCTTCTCGATTGCCACTTGCCTCCGGTGCAAATCCTGCTTCTTGTTGGCTTTCTCGAACCACTCCAGGGACACCTCGAGGCTCCAACGGCACGTTTCCAGCAAGCGCAGCTGTTGTGGTACCCGCTCCAGCAGATTGGATAGTGAAACCTGGATCTTTCTCGGCCGAGCTAGCTCCACCCATTGGCAAGCTAGATTCTGGAATCATATTCCTGGAAAGACCTGGGATGTTGAACATACCACCATTGGCCTCGCGTTCCTTTTCCGGTGTCACAACGTCGGGCAACTGTGGTACAGCTGAACTGTTTTCGTAAGACTCTTTGTCGGTTCTCACGGTTGAATTGATGGTGTTGTTTGTGAAGGTGCTTGGGTCCGGCACCTTCTCGCCAGGTTGTAGGTGGATGGGGTTTCCAATGCCAGAGGTTGCAGGAAGCGGAGATACCCCGAAAGCTCGTTGAGAGTCTCCAGCATCTTTGGAAAGAGAGACATCGTCATGGGCGGTCGAAGATGTAGTATTCGACGTGAGGGTGCTTGGATCGGGCACCTTCTCGCCGGGCGCAAGATGTACCGGGTTACCAATGCCGGAAGTGGCTGGGACAGGATTTACAGTGAAGTCGGAAATCTCCTTGGCAGGTGTTTCTGGAAAACTTCCAGGAAGGTCAGATGAGCCTGTGCTCACTCCTCGGGATGGCTCTTTGGGTACGTTTCCAGCAAGGTTCGCTGTGGTGAATTGGGGAGTAACACCAGACATTATAGCCGCTGTTGGCTCACTTGAGGAAGATTTTGGCTTGGTAATGCGGTCTGGAGTGAGTACGTTGTTTATGTTGCTTGCTCCGTCGTTTTCTTGAGGGGCGGTGTGATCTGTGGTCCAGTTTCCATCGACAACGAACTATTGCAAATGCAGTGTTAGTAACAGCACTGGGTGTCCGAACGATGTCTTTGAGATCGTGGAGAAGTATTGTGCTACAGCTTAAAGAGTGCTGGAAGTAGAACTTTCAAGTCTACCAAGATTCAAGAAGGCATGAAGAGGAAGACTGAGAGATGGGAGATGGGAGATAGGTATTGACTAGGTCGGAATTGAAGGTTCAGCATGAGGGGCTGAGTAGCCGAGTAGTTGGTTATTCAGGGTCCAGGCCATTCACATGGCGGCCACGCCTGCCTGCACGTGACATCTTCAATTCACGCAAATGAGGCAGAGATTAACGACACCGGTTTTGGATGAGCCATAGAGCATTGCGTTTCTGAGAAGACATGGTGTCACAATGCTTGCCAAAGAAAATGGACCAACTTTGTAGTATATATTCTCTTCCGCCTGAGATAGCACAACAAGTTTCTCGAAAATATTTCCTTTCTTTTCAAGCCTGACGCTCTTCGCCCAGTCGTCGAATGTACCGGTTACGTAGACCTCGTTCGCTGGATGATCCCTATTGTCGACGGAAGCTGTTAGCTCTGTTTTCATTGTGCAGAATGGGGGTTTGCTTTAGGCACATTGCAGGGCTCACTCTGAGCCATAGGCTAAGTGACCGCGCCATCAACACGGGACAGATAGGTGTCTACCTCCAAGACAGTGCCACGAAGAGATCGAACATACCACTTGAACAAGAAGCTCCCCATCTTGTCAGCTGTCGCCAACGCGCCAGTGTCCAGCGTATCGTCAAGCGGGTCGATTTCTGGGCTTGTATCCGGCGGCGTCTGTGGGTATCCCAGTGCAAATTGAAAAAGCTGATTGGTCACAATACTTCTCCGATCTGATGCTCGGGGCGTAGATTGCGGTGAAGTGTTTGCGCTGGAAGGTTTGGGAAGTGCGGGCGAGGTAGGGGATGGCGATGAAGGGACCGAGGAAGCTATGATGGCGTTTTGAATGTAAGACTGAAGTTTTGTAAGCGGTAGCTATTAGTACACAGTATGTTCGAAAGATGGTGCAACAAATTCGCCGTAAGGGAGATTGAGGGGGGCTTGAAATTGGTGATCGCCTTCGGCGGCGGAAATTAGCGTCGTTTACGCCTCAGCGGAATTGCCAAGAGAAGAGGACAGAATTTTGCCCCAAAAGCAGTCGAGCTAAAGGTGTATCAAAATACGATTATTAAAAGTGCTTTTGTAATGCTACCTATCTCTTTCGAGAGAAAATACCTTAGCAGTCAGTATGATAATAAACTAGAATTCTGACGTCACAAGCATGTTTCAAAAATTCCTCTCAGACTAACGCAATATCAAATTTCTTACGGAATATAAGATTCTAATTGTGCAGTGAGTATAGCTTATTCGTCGTCCCTCTTCTTTCAATCAAAGTAAGAGTATGAAAGTGGGATGACCATGGCCACTGCCACTGCCATACCATGCCCGATGTTCCTTCTGTCATCAAGACCCCGTAAATGGGTCTGCTCTCCTTCGCACTGAGGGAGGTGTAGCGTCATTGTGGTAACCTTGACCTCGCCGCCGCCACCCACCCCCCTCCCCCCCCCCTCCGCACTTTCCCTTACGGCCCCCCTCCCTGACCCTTCCCTCGTCATCTACCCTCGGCCCTCCTCGTCGAGAGGTTGTTGTCGGCTCAGCTCCTGCTTGCCCTTGTTCCACATATGCTAGCCCACGTTTAGAACGCGCAGACGCGCATTGTGTAGACATATCTTCCTTCGATTAACTTTCGTCCAATTAATCCTTTTTCTGTTTCTGTCGATTGACACGTTCCCGTGCTGTGAAGGAAAGGGATCGGAAGCGAATACAAACTTGAGTATGAACGTACGGCTAGGGATGGGAAGCCCCAGCTAACCTATTCGTACCTTAGGGGGCGCATATGTAGAGATATTAGCGTGCGCGGTTCAGGTTGCGCGAAGTGTGTGCCGCCGAGAACTGCTAATCACACTGGATACAGTAGTTAACGGCACAAAATAGGCGGCAGTGAGGCTCCTCCATCAGAACGATAATGTGAAGCTCAGAGTTCAAACCACGGATCAGTAAAGATCGCACGATGCAGCTAGTTCATAGCTCGAAGCTCATCTCGATCAAGAGTGATAATGAAGGGATGATGGTGATTGTAAGATCAATAAATTGGATGAAAGATGCAACTTAGTGGGTACAATTTGCTTTGCTCCCTTCTATAACCGTCCTCATCCAAAGGAATAAACGCTTTTCTGTTACTGATAAATGTTTCCCGGATCTTATCCGCAGAATAACGTTCACCGTAACGGGAGGATTTGTAAGTAGGGCTGCACGGCTGGAAAACCTCCTCATCACTCATGGCGGAAACAACTCCTGAGTAGCGTAGTTGCGGAGCCCAATAGAAGCACAAGCGGATGCAGCACGAAAGAGGTACGCGAATATATCTTATTAAAGAAGACATGGAGAGCCAGAATCAAGCGGTCCTGCCAAGATACTTAAGCAAGTCGAATATAAAAAAGAAAACCCTCTTGCCTTCGACAGTATTAATGCCCCCAAAACTGCCCACCTGCAAGAAAACCTCAGAATCGCGTGCATAAACGGCGGTGCTCGCATTCCTTGAAAACTTCCGACGAGAGACGCTCAGAGAACCATATGAGTTACCGTTGGAGACCTCAATGGCGCTTCTTCAGTTCCATGAGATTGTCGAGTATTTCACCTCTGACTTTACCATTAGCCGCCTTGCCATTATTTCTGCATCCTGAAAAACCCCACTTGTCGCCGCATGGACCCCGCCCTGAAGCAGCAGAAGCGAAAACAGGGTTTGCTCTGTCAAGAACAGAGTACTCCCGACTAGCAAGAGCGTTTTATCATTTGGAGCTCTACGGTGGTCTCTTCTATACCTCGGATTCACGTCAAGACGACATTATTGCGGCAGAGCGGTCAGGTTTCTTTCTGCAACGCCTGAGAGACTGGGAGCAGGAAGAATTTCTGTGTGTACGGAATTACCTTACAGAAAGACTTACAAATTACCTGAATCGAGTCGAAGATGATTTTATGCGACGTCATCTAGAGGATGAGCCACATATGATTGAGACAGCAGGCCCTGCTAAAAGGTGGAACCAGGAGGACTGGTTCTTCTCTGACGATGACCATGGCCAATTTCAGGAAGAGTGGCTGGAAGGCTGCTTGACACGCGGTCTAAGAACACTCAGAGTGATATTGACAGCAGATACATCCGAGGATAGGTTCGACGCTCTCGGAAGCACGGATCTCCCACGAAATACCTTGAGTCAGGCTCTGAGTACAATGCCCGTATTTCAGGACCGGCCGAGAAGGGAATGGGCAATAATGAGCTATAATAATCTCGAACTTTATAATGATCTCGAAAAGTATAACGAAGCTTGGTTATGGGCGATGAAGCGTAAAGGACACCCAAGATGCTCCACAAACTACGCAAACGACCAATTTGTCGAGGGATCAAGACGATGGGACTGGCAAATCCTCATGGGGTATTTCCTCCTCACAGCTTCTAGCACCAAGAGCCTTATTGCTGCGTACCAATACCTCGCCGCCCATCTCCCTTACTTTTTCTTATATAAATCTTCATTGTTGTCCCGCGGAAGCTTTACAGGTTGTCCTGAGCATGGAATTTGACACTACATTGCGATAAGGTCTTGCCGTAGATTGTACGACGTGGATCAATGCCTAGCCTTCCACATTGTGGACTATCTCGAACCCACTCTTCGTACAGAAGATGTGTTTTATAGCTCTTACTATACCTATATGCTCCTAAATCTTTATACCTTTCTACAAACTCTGCTCTTACGCACATTGCTGGGATTTCAGCCTCCCAGCGCTGATCTCGCTTCAAGAATCCCCAGCTCCTTAGAAGGCGGAACAGCTAGGAGTTGTTCTACTTTGCTCATCTATGCTCATCTATGCTTGTTACTATGTTCTATATCATTATCTCAAAGACTGGTCTACCATCCTCCTCGATAGCTAGGTTCGCTGGCTGGTACATATCACATCCAATAGTCTGAAGATTTCCCCAGGGATGTTCTAGCGAGAGATTCCTAATTTGGGCAATTGATCAGATGTCAGCACTGCATCTATGCAATTGGATGTTTTAGGACCGGGCGGCTTGCAATTGTGGCTGAACGTGGATGAATGCGGGGGTGCTGACAACAAAGTACTGTAGCCATGACGATCATCCAAATCCAGGAGAATATCACAGCTGACAAGAAAAAACCACAGTGAGAGTCGCTTTAATCTAAAGTACTTTACTCCGTAGGTGATGATCTTCTTGGCACTGCCTTCATTTCCATTCCCCAAAACCAATCATGGAATTTATCTGCAATTCTACGCGGCCCTTTCCATGGTGCCAGCGCGTTACAGGCTCGCACCATGGTAGTGACTGTCTTTCAGCACGATCGCCAAATGCCACCGTCACTTTCAATTCGCCTTGAGAATTGTCGTTGGTCAACATCCACAGATGAAGTCAGTCGAATGAAGGCTTGTTTCAGATGGGCGGTCGTCTACAATGTAGATCAGGATTACTTGACCTTGCAATACGCAGCACAACGCACTAAGAACAGAGAGGATTTTTGCTTGGCAATGAAACTATATCGCCAATGGAATTGTGAGTACCTGAATACCATGGCTGGGCTTTGTGATCCAATGGTTCCTTCTCGATTTCTCCAGTTTAGGCCTAATACTCTTTTCCTTAATCTGAGCTTTTCAAAATGCCCTGGTATTCGGACACAGATATCTATATAGGTGGTCACAAGTTCGATCCAAGCCTAGATAGAGGTCCGGATGTCCGCCTCCATTGAGCTATCGAAATTTGACGTCGCAGTATCGTAATTAAGTTTGATGACCTCTCTTAGCCGGATATTGACGAAGGGCAGTGATTCGACAATCTCATCCTCGAGCCTGATTTACCAATCTTACAGGCTGATTCCGAGTCCTACTTCTCCAACTGTCTCATAGGTTGATTTGAAGGGGTTGTATTCAAACATTTTACGCTGTCACTAATTGTTCGACTGTCGGCTGAAGTGCTGTTTTGGAGGGCCTACTTATGCCAGGATCATTTAGATGAGGACCCTTTTGATTGTGTCGGTCACCGACAGCTGTCGGCTGTCATGGAGACGTAAACCGTGGGTCCAAATTACGGTGTGTTTGATACAATGGTAACGGGTAGATCCAATCCAGTGGTTTGATGCTTGAGTCGCGGTTTCCTTAATGAAGATAGGCTTTCATTGAATAGATATATAACTGCCGTTTATCTTGGCTGTTATTCGAATACGTATATACACCAGAGCTGAAACTTACCTCATTGTAGTGAGGAATGTGTCTAACCCAGAACAGTAACTTTCTAGAAGGCTTCTGGAAGCATCCACGCACATCATTCGCTGACTCGCCGACTCGCTGTGCAGCGTGCTGTGCATCTCGCCAATCATCGATGTGCCCACACTCTCCAACTAAAAATTAACCATCAACTCTGAACTCTGATTGCTGTGGGATCGAATCCCTTGGTAGATAGAAAGTAGATATTCGACTATTAGAGGTCAGAGTGGCAGTAAACATACTGTAGTCGTAGGCTCGTAGCTTCTCTCTGTGACTCACGACTGCTAGAAGCCTTTGCCTTCCGCAGGCTTTGTCGATAAACATCCAACAAACATTAGTTGCCCTTTGCAAATCGTCGGATCGTCTGTGAACTCCCGCGTACTTTCGCCCTGCAGCAAAACGATCAACGAGTTCTCTCAAACATACGGAACGCCCCCGTCCGAACCCTGCAAGTGCCCTTGAATCGCCGTCTGGGAAAGGCAAACGACGTCAAGTCGTTCGGTGGAGAACTAAGCAACTCGGCCAGTCGATTCACTGCCCCCTCCCCATCAAGGGATTGTCATCAACTAACCCCCCTTCACTCGAATGTCGCTACCATCCACATATACCAATGAAGTCAACCACCTAAGCCGCGAAATCCTCAAAGCCCAGCCTACCGACATCCTGCAATTCTGTGCGAATTTCTTCAACAAGCGACTCGAATCCCAACGAACAGAGCATCTACTTTTATCACTCCAACCGTCACGCACTGGGGCCTCTGGTATGATGGCCGAGAGCAAGTTCCCGGGCAGTAATCCCTTCGGCGGTGGTGGCTTCGGAAGCACTGGGGCAGGTGGAGGAATGCAGAATGTACGAGAAGAGGATGAGAGCGGAAGTGTTGCTTCACCCACAGGCACCAGTTTCCCACAACATGTCTCATCGTCCGGTCCTACCTCAGGTAGCCCGTTCAGTGGTAATGGCAACGGGAACAGCTCGTTTGGCTTCGGTCCCAGTTCAAATAACGCACCTCAATCGTCTTCTGGATTCAGACCACCTCAGTCCGTCGCCGAGAGCTTCCCAAACAACTATAGCATGGCCCGCCGCACTTCAGTATCTGCCGAGTCCCTCAACCCCACCTCTGCCCAGAACGACAATTGGAAGCCTCCCTTCCATCAGAAGACGCCCGACCAACTTGCACGTCTGAAAGCCTCCGTCTCCGCGAACTTCCTCTTCTCACACCTCGACGATGAACAATCATCCCTCGTTCTCGGTGCCCTCGTTGAGAAACCGATCCCGGCAAAGGATATCAAGGTCATCACCCAAGGTGATGCTGGTGACTACTTCTACGTTGTCGAGAAGGGACAGTTCGACATATATGTAAACAACAAGGGTAGCATCGAGCCAGGACCCTCAGGCATGGGGGTCAAGGTCAACACCATCGGCCCCGGCGGCTCCTTTGGCGAACTTGCCCTAATGTACAACGCACCACGTGCAGCAACGGTCATAAGTACCGAACCCAATAGTACGCTGTGGGCCCTTGACCGGGTGACCTTCCGCCGAATCCTCATGGACTCTGCATTCCAGCGCCGCCGCATGTACGAATCCTTTCTGGAAGAGGTTCCTCTCCTCTCCACCCTCACCCTCTACGAACGCTCCAAAATCGCCGACGCCCTCAACACCCAAAAATTCCCTGCCGGCAGCACCATCATCCGTGAAGGCGACCCCGGCGAAGCTTTCTTCTTGCTCGAAAGCGGTGAGGCGGAAGCGTACAAGAAAGATGCGGGACCCAATCCGGTGAAGAGGTATAAGAAGGGGGATTATTTTGGCGAGTTGGCGTTGCTGGATGATAAGCCCAGGGCGGCCAGTGTGATCAGTAAGGGTGAAGTCAAGGTGGCGACTTTGGGCAAGGATGGGTTTCAGAGGCTTTTGGGCCCGGTGGAGGGAATCATGCGGAGGAACGATTATTCAAGCGTGCCAGAGGCCAAGGAGGTGGGTCAGTGAGGCCGGACGGAGAGGACAAAGGGGGATAAAGGGTTAAAGAAGCGGAAACAGGCAGGCTAGATGGCTTGTGTGGCATAGCTGAGGAATGGAACCAGGGTGGAATACCTGTGCTTGCGCTTTTGCTTGTGCTGCTACTCTTTTCCTCCTAATTTTTTTTTGGTGTGTGCTACTTTTTGTGCTCGCGGGGTTTCGGCGATGGCATGGTAGGTGAGTGGGGAAGGGAGGGCCATTCTTGGTTGATTGTTTTTCCCCCAGACCCAGGCTGTGTGTGCATGAGATTGGCTTGGGAATGGGGTGGGGTGGATTAGAGAAGCGGGAGGTTATTTTTATGGTAGACAGGGGGAAAGGGGATGGGAAGAGCATCGGTAGAATAATTGAATCAATGAATGGGTGGGTTGGGGAGATCCCGTATCCCATCTCGAGTGTGATGGTTTCGTGACAAGTTCGTTCCACTGTATCCTGGTGATTTCTACTGTACAGTAGTACATAGGAAGAATGCGACGAGGAACGCTCCTGTGAAGCTGTTGTTGCGATTCGTGTTACGAGCGAAAGACGGATAAAAGAGTAGAAGCAGGACGCGGACATGAAGGTGCCGGTTTTTTGGGGATGCCTAGACGTGAAGGGAGATTTGAGGCTACAGTAGGTAGTAGGTAGTTCGTTGTAGACGAAGAAAGGGGATGGGGGAGTCTGGCAATTTCATACAGAGTATAAAGACTCACCCAGTATCTAGTTTTTGAAAGTGTGCTGAGAGCGGAAGGGGTTGTGGAGGTGGTGCTGGAGTTGGGGGGAATAGGTAGGGAGGGCTTTTGTGGGGCGTGGGGAGGGGTGGATGGGGGATGGGGTGGTGGATGGGGTGGGATGGGGTGGGATGGGTATTTAGGCGGAGATGGATGGGGTTTAGAGGTATGGAAGGGGATGGGAAGGGATGGGATAGGGTTTGAAGTAGATAGGGGCAGGTGCAGGGGATGGGGGATGAGGGATGAGGCGAGAGTGAGACAGGAGATGGGATGGTGACACCTCTCAGTCTACGTGTCTTTCGCATAAGGTTTCAATTTTGTGGGGATGGTTTATGTAATGTGAAGGTAGATTTAGGGAGTTTCCATGATTCGAGCCAGTCTGGTTAGGTGTCGTGGGACGTGATGGATGGTTGCTTGTTGATTATGCTTTGGGATGTCCTTGAGTTGATTCATGCTGTAGACCAATGGAGGCTTGAAGGGTTTCCGTAGATGAAGGGAGCAGGATTGGTTGGAGTTGGGCGGGATCAGTGGTAGAGCGAGGTTTGGCGTGCAGGATTCGAAGATCGCTCTTTGATTATTCCGTGGGACTCCTCAAACCATTGAAGCTTGCCACTATACCCTATGTGCTCCGAAAGCCTCAAGATGTTTCTAGTCTGGCTTTGCTCAATCGGGTTCCCTGAGACCCGGACGCTCCGAATTCAATGTCCCATCATCAGGCTGCTTTGGGAAACTTCTGATCGTTCCCATTCTCGTACTTTCACTCTGCTAGATGAGTGCACTGTATAACTGCTTCCTCACTCTTCAGCTCCTAGTATTTTCGCCTCATCGTTTCTCTTCTCCACCAGAAGAGCGCGCCGTTTCGCGGTTTCTTCACGCTTCTGCCGTCCCCTCCGCTTCCTTTCTGCATTCACCTCGTCGGCCCACCCCTTCTTCCGCAGTCCCTTCAAACTGAGCAGTCGAGAGAAGTCTGGCGCTTTGAGCTCCATTGGCAGCTTGAAGTTCATATCTACCATTGCGGTTACAGAATTGTGCATTCTTCTTCTTCCAAATTCAAGAGTTTCGTAGTTCGCGCGCAATAAACGATTGAGAAGGCCCCCTTCAATACTTTTTCTATCTTCAACAGTTTTGCGTTCCCATGCAAGCATATCTTCCATAATATCAACCCTCGCCCGCTCAAAAACCCGTTGTACATGTTTGATGGCGTAGGCTTTCCTACCAAGGTCGTTAGCGGCGTCGGCGGGGTCTTGAAGGCACAGCAAATAGGGTTTGCGGTGATTAAGGGGAAACAGGTTGTTGCCTGCTTTTGTAAACGTGCGAGGTGGGTCGACACAGAAGCCGACATCATATAGATCTGCACTGGAGTAGAAGTGCAGCACATGAAGAAGATGGTTGGCATGATCGTCACGAGCATGTTGGCCGCTAGCTTGCTTGAGAGCAGCAACAATCATCATAAAGATGGAATAGGAACCCAGACCGCCTTCGAAAGGGGTATTCAAGCCGCGCATTTCAAGTGCGTAGCGAAGGACGATGAATATAGGGCGGAGTGTAGGAAATTCTGCAAGGTATGCTGCAGTGAAATCGCGGTCATATCGATCTGGAGATTGGGTCGATATCTGGACTTTTAGCCCTGTGCGATAATGTGTAGCCCTAATGATCGGTATACTGCCAAAGACTAACTCGGCCTCTCGAAATGACATGGATTTGTGCAGGTGTCTTTGTAGTCCGCGAAGGATTTTCTGGCTGACTTCTCTAATTTTGGTTCGTGATTTATGACTTCCTTCCTCTTGGGATGGCGGAGACAGTGAGAAATCAATGTCGGACGTTGGGGTTGCAAGACCAGTGCGGTGAGAACCGACCACTGACAGTGTACTTGAGGGGAATGCTTGCTCGACCATAGCTTCAACATCCGTGATGACGGCCTCGGAAGCTGACTTTTCTGACGGGGTGAGTCTGGTGTACGTTTCAAACGCTTTGATCTCTTTTTGTAGCCTAAGTTCAAAGATCAAAATTGACACTGTTGCCATGATTGAGTGAACAAACCTTTCAGGACCGTCCCCCTCGTAGCCTTCCACATAAGCAAGCCAGGGCCATTGGAGATCGTCTGGCAGCACTTTCCCCTTGAGTAGCCATGATTTACATGGTCTAGGACTCAGCGATACATACTCTAGCACGGAAGGCTCGGTGACCTTATCGCTGGGTTTGATTCCCAAAATATCTTTGTACTGAACAGAATCTGCAGGCCAATGCTGCCAAGCTTTTAATGGCCCAGAACTGGCATGTAGATTGTCAGCGGTGCCGGCGCCAGCTCTTTCGTTTCTGTCGGTTTCACTTGCTACGATCTGCTGGCTCCCTTCTTGTTGACAACCGTCTAGCGAGCCGGAACCTCCAAGGACGTTCGTACTTTCAAGTTCTTCTGCTGGGGATTCTTTTCGGAAAGCAAGAGACAGTGGCCTCAGGAAAGACAGACTACGTTCATCAAAAACGGTCTCGACTCTCCGTATGGTCAAGGCTCTGTTGCTCTCCCTGTGGGCTTCAAGTGTCGCTGACAGATCATCAATGTAGATGTCTTTATTATCCTCAAGCCTGGTCTTGATGACGTTCCTCCTCTTATCTGCCCACGCTACTTGATTTTCCAAAGACCCAAAAGCTGGGCCTTTCTTTTCTACAGCCGCAGCCCTTGTTTGAAACGAGTGGTCGTATCCAACGCGCACCCATCGCGACTGTTCGAGGCTATAGCGAAGACCGATCTGGGCGTTGAATCTTAGTACGTTGCCGTAAGGAGGGCATAGTGCTCGACAATGCATGAAAGCTACATCTGGCTGAGGATTTGGAAGTTGACAGCACCCGGATATGAATCGTCGATGGTTAATTCCGTAAGATGGTAAGATTTACAGCCTAGCGAGCGCGCTAGAAATTGAGGCTGTAGTTGTACCGTTGTACGAGAGCAGGTAACCGTGCATAAAGAATACTCTCTACCTCATAGCGGAAACCGTCATCTATTTTGTGAACCCTCATCGGATTCTGGGCCTTGTTGAGTGTAATTGTTTCAATTCAAGATGCTAAATTTCTAGACACACTTCCGACTTCTTCAAAACATCTACATTCCAAAATCGTCCAAACCCTTGCCCAAGTTCCATAATATAATTTTCTAAACGTTTCTATATGCACCATTAACAGGGTCTTACTCCTCTAGTCGATCTCCAGCCCCTTAACTCCTTCAATCACACTCGGACTTTTAGATGTCTTCCTGTCTTTGCGATTCTTGCCGCAGCTAATGTGAGGCAGCCACAGATCGTTACTGTGCCAGCAAACATCTGAGCATACAGATAGCGTCCGCCTGCTTGCTGTATTAATGCCCCTGCCAGTGGCGGTCCAGTCAAACAAGCGAAACTTATGACACTGAAAACCATGCCTATTCTCACCCCCGTCTTACTTAAGTCTGTTGTCAGACTTACCAGTGTTGCAGGGAATAAACTCTGTATCCCTGCCGAGAAAAGCCCATAGATCACCGCAAAGCCTACTAGACCACCACTAGAAGAAACACCAGACCAGGAGTAAAGCAGTATGCCGGAGACCAATGCAAAAGGAACCAGGAGGTTAAAAGGACCGAAATACCGGTCCGCAAGGTGAGCTGGAACTAGACGGCCGACCAAGCCAACACCATTCAAGATCAGAAGGTTGTTGATGGATTCTTGTTCACTATTGCCAAGAATGTTGCGGCCAAAGGAGCCAATCTAGAAGTCTATAAGTAGGGATAGGCTTAAAAGGCTCGAAAGACAGAGGACCTACGTAGTAAAATGCAAAGTACAGTCCCAAAAATATCAAAAACATGCCTACATGTCCCATCAGCATTGGTTTCTCTCTTCGAGTGGCAGCATTTACCGATTGAGAATAGGGCGTACGGCAGCTCTTTGAAAGCGGCCCATTCTACCAGAGGTCCTGATTTCCTTGGTGGCAGTCTTGGCTTAGTAAGTGTCAGAGTAACGCACATGATAGCGAGCATTACGAATCCAATAATTCGCACGGTCCAAGGGAATCCAATCTTCGGAAGAAGTTGCTGAACGATAATCGGGAACACTAGCCCTCCTGTGGCAGTCCCAGAGGCTACAAGACCAAGAGCCAACGACTTCTTCTGACTAAAATAAGTGGACACTATCGAGATGGTAGGACAAAATACAAGACCGTTCCCCAGACCGGTTAAGATACCCTGTGCCAAAAAAAGATGCCAGTATTTGGTCGATAGGGAGGTCATGAAAACACCCAGAAGCTGGAAGATCGAGCCGACAATGAAAGTGATCCTGAAAAGACCGTAGTCGGTGGCACGGCCAGAAAATGTTCCAACGAAGAACAAGAGAAAACTCTGGACCGATCCAACCCAGGAAATAGCAGACGGTGGTTCTTTGAGCATGGTGACATAGTAAGTTTGGAATACACCGAAAGAATTGATATAACCCCAGGTATTAAAGACAGTTAGATGACCCATTATCACTTGGGTCCATGCTTGCAAACCCCCGTCTGGAGGAGGCCCTGGGTCAACACATGACGTGCGAGATCTCGTACGACTCAGAACTTCTCTGATCCCCTGAAAGGAGGCCATTGGGCTGTCATTGTTAGTAGCATGTCCTTTCGTCTCCTGAGCATCTGTGCTGCCGTCCTGAGGCTCTGCTGTATTGTTCTCTGGTTGTGGCTGGCTTGACGAATCCGAGCTTCGAGGACCGCTACGAATTTCTTTCTCCAAGTCTATACCCATAGCAGAGAGTTTTCCAAAGTTAACTTAACCAGTACTGACGACGAAAGAATATTATTGTGGGTAGCAATGCATAGCTTCAAAGAACCAGATCTTTTCCCACCACCATCAATCAGCAATCATCCTGAGCGTATGGGGCTTGGAGTACACACCGCTATATCATACTCTTGTGAGGCAAGAGACAATATGTAGTCCACCGTACCCCCAAGTAGTCATAGTTGGAAGATCCAATCGAGGACATACCTCAATTGATGCTGAATTTTCTTACAAATCCAAAACCCTTGTGAGTCAACCGCAGGACTGTTATGTACTAGTATACTTTGTTGGTGCCCGCGGGCCCATTGAGTTCAACCATCATCCGTGATAACCGGCGCAATCTTTCAGGTTGCTTGCTACTGTAGGCTAGCGTCCAGTTGTCCGTCATCGCCAGTCTGAGAGCCATCTAACAATAACAATGAGCCTGGTGGCTACAATCTTGAGCCCTCAATTGATCAGTATATTTTGAATACAATCGACGAAGAAGTCAGCTATCGATAAAAACATCCAAACCAAGCAGCGTGCTTCAATGTTTTAAAAGACGTTAAAAGAGAAGATCATGACGTCATCTTAGTCACGAGCACTGGTACTTTCCCCTTGCTCTCTATCAGAACCAAATACCTTAGTGTTCTTTCTCCCCTTACAATTTCTTGCAAAATGGTCTTTGCTTGGACACACTCGTTCCTTTCTACATGTTATTGAAATGTGAAATGAGGACCAGATGATGGGAGGAAGGGGATGACGGTGCGCACTTCGAGTAGAGGATTGGAGGGAACGCAGGAGGAAGATCGGATTGCACTTTAGCAGTGGGCAACTGAAAGAAGACGATGATAGTAAAGAGCGAGACAGAAGGATTATACCGCGAGGGCTTTCAATTCCACATATTAGGTTGGTTCCATCATTCGTATAGAATTTGCCTATCGAGCAATCAGCCCGAGTGGACAAAACCTTCGTTTTGTCACCTTTCCCTTGTTTGCAAGCACCTCCATTCCTCATCAAGGAAGCGTAAATCAAAAATCTTGCCCTTTCAGCCGATCAAATGTGCCATTCAGCCACGAATCAGCATTTAGATCTGTTGACACCGAGCAAATACGATACTTGATCTTGAAGATGTTGTTGATGATTATGATTGTGTCTGTTACTAGAAACCTATAATACCTATGGTGATGGATGACCTGGGAGTTGAAGCGGTTTGACCATTTGGAGCCTCTGACTCGTGGTCAGAGATCTCACAGACGAGGGGGCAGACCTGAACGGCAGGGCACGTGGACGTCAGTGGGTCCTGAATATC
>JAABUR0100000660.1_pt1 | contig 71399 bp, 60 predicted proteins | sample 5560091 | NCBI WGS metagenome assembly JAABUR01 (sample SAMN10711879, study PRJNA513375) | rock metagenome | isolation source: Antarctica rocks | place: Antarctica: Victoria Land, University Valley sud
CCCGCGGATGCTCCTTCTGAGTCGGTAGAACGTGTCCTTCGCAAGCCACATTCTCCATACACAGCAGGGCATCCGCGGTCTACGACATGCCGAACCGCCCTATCGCAACGGTGGATCCAGGCTCAGTCCCCTGGGCACCCGCCTCAAGGGCGAGCTGGGGTTGACGTCGTTCCAGCAGGCGCTGCTCGTGGCCGTCCCCGTCGTCGTCGGCTCGCTCGGCCGCATCCCGGTCGGCGCCCTCACCGACCGCTACGGCGGCCGGGTCATGTTCCCGGCCGTGTCGTTCGCGACGATCGTGCCGGTGCTGTTCCTTGGCCAGCTCGGGCACAGCTCCTACGCGGCGCTGCTGGTCGGCGGCTTCTTCCTCGGCATCGGCGGTACCGCGTTCGCCGTCGGGGTCCCGTTCGTCAGCGCCTGGTTTCCACCGGCGCGCCGTGGGTTCGCCATCGGCGTGTTCGGAGCCGGAATGGGCGGCACTGCCATCAGTGCGCTCACGACGGTCAAGCTCGCGGCGAGCCACGGCATCGCCGCCCCGTTCCTGCTCACCGCCGCCGCACTCGCTGTCTATGGCGTTGTTGCCGCTGCCCTGCTGCGGGACGCACCGAACCGGACGATCCCGTCTGGTTCGGCGGTGCGCCGTCTCGTCGACACCTGCCGGCTGACCGTGACGTGGGAGCTGTCCGCGCTGTACGCGGTCGCGTTCGGCTGCTACGTCGCCCTGTCGGTGTACCTGCCGACCTACCTCAAGACCGCCTACGACCTGACGCAGACCAGCGCCGCGAACAAGATGGCCGGCTTCGTCCTCGTCGCCGTGATCATGCGCCCGATTGGGGGCTGGCTCTGCGACCGGCTCGTCCCGACAACCGTCCTGGCCGTTACCTTCGCGGTCGTCGCGGCCGGCGCTCTGGCGCAGTCCTCGACACCCGCGCTGGCCCCGTACGCGACGGTAGCGTTCCTGGCTACCGCCGCGGCGGTAGGCGCCGGCAGCGGCGCCGTGTTCGCCCTGGTCGCCCGGCGTGCCCCCGCAGACCGGGTAGGCGGTGTCACCGGAGTCGTCGGGGCAGCCGGCGGCCTCGGCGGGTTCGTCCCGCCCCTGCTCATGGGCTCGGTCTACGGCTCGACCGGCTCGTACACGGTCGGCCTGCTGCTGCTCGCGGCGACCGCCGTCGCCGCCCTGGTCCTCACCCTGACCAAGGTGCGCCGGCCGGCCTGACTGCCGGTCAAGCGCTCGCTCAGCGCCGCTCTGGCCGACGCGATGTCGCGCGCTGCCCTATCTGGGAGGCGCACAATGTCGCCCTGACGGCTTCAGCAGGCAGAATGTCCAGGTCGTGCGGCGTCGCTGTCAGCGGGGTGCGACGACAGGCCCTCGCCCATTGCACCCAGGTCCTCGACCAGGTCATCCCAGCCACAGGCTGAACAGCCAGCTCGGCCAATGCCGCCCGTACGATGATCCTGCTGTGTCCGGTCACGGTCCACTCTTTTCGGCCGAGGCGCGATCTTCGGCATCCTCGGGCGAGCCGTTCGAGGTTGTTAGCTGCCAGCGGGGGCGATTGCACCGTCCCTGGCTGATGCGATACCGGAGACAACAAAACGAGACAGCCGGCCCTCCCGGCCACCTCGACATACCCACACAAGGACCGCAGCAACACTACACCCCCAGCAAGACCATCAACGGTGCGACGGTGGATCCGGGCTAAGTGTGGAGGGCGTCTCCCTGCGCGTCCCGCAACTGCGTCGGACGGCCGCGGTGCGACGAACCTCAGCAGACCGCTAGTCCAGACAGAACTCGTTGCCCTCGACGTCCTGCATAACGAGGCACGCCTCGTTCTCCTCGTCGGCCCCGAGCAGGTGCAGACGCCGAGCGCCGAGCGGCACCAGTCGAGCCGCTTCCGCCTCCAGCGCAGCGACCCGCTCGTCGCCCGTCAGCCCCACCCCGGCCCGCACGTCGAGGTGCAGCCGGTTCTTCACCGTCTTGCCCTCGGGCACCCGCTGGAAGAACAGCCGTGGGCCGACGCCGTCCGGGTCCTGGCAAACCCAGGCCGACCCCTGCCGCTCGACCGCGAGCGAGGCGTCGAACGCATCCCAAGAGTCGAACCCCGGCGGCACCGGAGGGTCGACGTACCCGAGCGTGGCCTTCCAGAACTCCGCGACGGCTCGTGGAGCCGCACAGTCGAAGGTCACCTGCACTTGCTTCACGCCCGCCATGGAGTCAGCGTAGGACCGGCACCCTCGGTGGTCTTGACGCGCAACGCCAACTGCTGGTCGGTCTTCGACTGCTGACCCCAGGAGCGACGGACCTCCACCGTCGACCGAGTCGACACCACGACAGGGCCCTCGTGCCGAAACGGCGATGAACGCCTGTCCCGGTAGCCAGACCAGCGGGACGCGCAACGCGTCTTGTCGGGGCTGGTGGGATGGTGCTGCCCGTGACTGCTTCGGGGCCTGCTGTGGACGCGCGCCACCTGGCGGACGTGGTCTCGGCGATGGTGGACCACGTGCTCCAGCTTGCCGCGACCTGGCCGCGCTAGGACGGCACGCCGATCGAGGTCCCAGTCGAGGGCGAGGAGCCCCGCACGTACACCCCGCACAAGGCCGTGCGGTGTGTCGCGGACCGCCTGCTGGACCACCTCGCTGAGATCGAGGCTCGTGTCGCCGGGCAACTGACGGAGCCCGACGCTTGGCACGGATCGATGATCACCACTCTGTCAGACCTAGCGCCGTTCACCGACGAGGACCTCGACGAGGCCAAGAGTCGGCTCCGCCGCCTCGCCCAGCTCTGGAACCTGCGCCTGCGCCCGCTGTCCGACGCGCAGCTCGACGCGACCAGCGAAAGAGCTTGGACGCTGCGACAGGTCGCCTTTCACGTCACGGAGTCAGCCTTCTACGCCGACTCGGTGGGGTCTCTGCCGCGGTAGGTGCCGGCGGGTAGCCGATCCCGCTCCGACACAGAGTCCCAGCTGGTGGTAGCCCTTGTCGGCGGTGGCATCAATTGGCAAAGGTGCCGACGGCGCCTTCGTTGTCAGCAAGCGTCACCTCGGCGTCAAGTTGGCCGGCACCGCGCGACGTCCTCTGACGGTGGGCGAGGTCGGTTAGCGTGCGCTGAGGCGTCGGTGCCAGCCGATCGCGCCGAGCGCCAGTGCCGCGATGGTCGAGGCGAAAGTCACGCTGGCGATGAGCGGGTCGGACAGGGTGGTGAGGACGCCGAGACCGATGACCGGAACGGAGTTCCCGACGAAGCAGGCGATGTAGTAGCTGGACACCACCTCCGCGCGCCGATCGTGGGGGGCGATCTGGTTGACGACCTCGAGGCTGCCGCGGTAGCCGAGCGCCATCGTCACCCCGGCGAACGCGGTAGCGATGAGCAGAAGCGGCATGGACCGCGCAGCCTGCGCCGTGACGACCAGCGCGACGGCCGGCAGCAGTGAGCCGAGTCCGCTGATCATGGCCACGGCGGGCGGGATCCTGCGGCCGAGCACGATGCAGGCCGTCGCCACTGCGCCGAGTTCGAAGACGATGAGTCCGCCGACAGCGAGGTTGTTCACGTGCAGGTCTCGGATCACGATGCGCGGGATGAGGGCGAAGTAGAGTCCGCCGAGCGCGAACGTGACGAATCCGGTGACGGCCGGAGCGGCGAAGGAGCGCAGCCGATCGCGCGGGACGCCGAGCCGGGGGTGCACCCGAACGTCAGCGAGCCGGCGGATGTGCCCCGAGCCCGGCTCCGGTGTGCCGGCGATCGCGATGGCGACCAGCATCAGGACGGCGAGGTATACCAGGAACGGAACCACGAGCGGCCCGGCGACGTATTCGGCGAGCAGGCCCCCCAGCGCCGGGCCGATGGCGATGCCGGACAGGTTGGCCGTTGCGGCGGCGATGGTCGCATCCGATTGGCGCTCGGCGCCGAAGTGTTCGGCAAGCCACGCTGTTCCGGTGCCCGACAGGATGCCGACCGCTAGGCCGATCAGGAGGCGGCCGACGTAGAGCCACAGCGTGCCCTGGGCGAACAGGAACATCAGCGCGCTGGCGGCGGCGAGACCCAGAGCGGGGAGCGAGACCCGCTTGCGGCCCACCTGGTCCGAGATCTGGCCGAACAGCAGCAAGGCCGCCACGTTGCCGACGACGTACACCGCGTAGATAAGGGTCAGGGTGACGTCCGAGAACCCGAACTTGGTCTGGAACACCGAATACAGCGGCGTGACGATCACGCTTCCCATGAACGCCACGGTGATGACCGAGCCCGTCACGATCACTCTGGCCGCACCGGGCGAACCCGGTTGTCCGGCGCATGGCGCGCCCGCGATGTCTGTGCTGGTCACCAATTCCCCTCCTGAGCAACCCAGCGGCACGAAGCGCCCACCGCCCTCTCGTCGGCCGTTCGACCCGCGCGTCAATCCCTAATGAACAACCGGACCGTAGGTTCATCTTCCCGGTAGAGACACTGCTCGACCGAACCGGTTGATCAATGACGGATCGCTGTCTACCCAGCGTGGACGCTCCCAGTTGGCCCTGCCTCTCACCGCACGCGGACGGCATGCCCTCTGCCCGGTCACCGATCGCCCACCGGGCGTTGCTAACGCCGTCCCCGCGTCGGGTCGGTGGGGTCCCTGCCGGATGTCTGTCAGGTGGTGCGGGTGCTGCTGGCTGGTCGGGTGTTGCTGGGCGGTGGGGTTGATGCCGCATTCCGCGAAGGTCTCGCGGGCGACGGCGAACCCGTTGCCCGCGCGGGGGACCGGTGTGGAGCGCGACGTGGAAGATCGCCTCGACGATCTCGGCCGGCTGGACGCCGACGTTCAGCGCTCCGCGAAGGTGAGTGCCCAGTTGGCTCTCAGCGCCGCCGATCGCCGGCACACCCGACGAGATCGCCGATGTCGCCCTGTTCCTGCTCAACGACCCAGCCGCCTACGTGACCGCAAGCCGCTACTTTGCCGACGGCGGACTCAGTTGACGCCGCGGATGTACCGACTGGGCGCCCGGATGAGGGTCCTCCTGCGAAACGTTCCTCGCTTGCCGAGCCGTGTGGGACCGCATGCTAACGAGGCGGAGGGGAACGGCGAGGACGAGGCCGGGACCCGAGCGCTCTGCGTTGCCGGTGGGCACCAGCGAGGGCAGGCGTGTCTTCCTGCGCACCTATACCCGGTCACCGCTGCTGTCCAGCTACGTCGAGCTGTCCCAGCCCGCGACCCGCGAGCAGATCGCACAGCTCGGCGACGCCATCGCCTGCCCGCCCGACAAGCAGGCGCGCACCCCGCGGCAGCACTCGATCTCGTCCTGTCCCGTTGGAGCGCCGACCACGTCAGCCTGATCGGAATCCTCATCGGGCAGCGGCGCTGCACCGCTGAGCAGGCGTTCGCGATGCTGCGCACCAATCTCCCACCGCCGCAACATCAAAATTCGGGTCGCAGGCGCCCGCCGATCTCATCGCGACCCACGGCAGTCCTCGCCCCGACGCGCCGTTCCCTCCCTGAGCTCATCCCATCCTGACCGTTTCCGGAGCACCATCTGCGGTCGGTCTGCCCTCCGCCGCGTATAGCGACCGGTCTGGCGGCTTGCCCGGCAGACACGGGCGTCGGAGCGCTAGCGTCCAGCGCTGTGCCGGACATCACCGCCTTGATCATGGACGACCACGCGTGGTTCCGCCGCCAGTTCGCGCGACTGGACGATCTCCAGGCTCAGGATCCTCTGGATCCCGATGCAGTGACGGAGGTCTGGGACCCGCTGGCCGCGAGGCTGGACATGCACGCGATCGCCGAGGAGCGCATCTTCTACCCGCAACTGCTCAAAGTGGGCGACGACCCGAAGGACGAGACGCTCGACGCCATCGGTGACCACAACGACATTCGCGACGGTGTGCACGACGCTGCACGCCACCCGTTGGGTACCCCCTCGTGGTGGGACGCGGTGGGCCGAGCCCGGGCGGCCAACGACGAGCACATGGGCGAGGAGGAGCGGGAAGGTCTCGCGGACTTCCGCCTGCACGCGCCGTCCGGTCTGCGGGAGTCACTGGGCGCGCAGTTCGCCGAGTTCCTCGACGCGCACCCCACGACCAGGGGTCTGGACACCTCCGACAAGGACCCCGAGGGCTACGTCCGCGACGTGGAGCACGACCTCGACCCGTCCGACGGGTCGCTGGGAATTGGAAGCCTGAAAGGACGATGACCGCTGTGAGCGCCACCGACCACCTGTTGCGCGGCCTCGCGCCGATCCCGCCGAAAGCGTGGAAGGAAATTGACGACGAGGCGCGCAAGCGTCTGACCCCGTTGCTGGCCGCCCGGCGTCTCGCCGACTGGGTCGGTGCAGGCGGATGGCAGCGCGATGCCATGAACGTGGGCCGCACCGACGCTCTGGTCGGGCCGCCCAACGGTGTCCTGTTCGAGGGCATCGAAGTCCGTCAGCGCCGAGTGCTCCCGCTCGCCGAGGTACGCGTCCCGTTTACAGTGAGCCGTCGTGAGATCGACGACATCGAGCGCGGCGCCACCGACCCCGAGTTCGACGACCTGGACCGCGCCGCGCGATTCGCCGCGGAGATCGAGAACCGGGCAGTGTTCCACGGCTGGTCCGCAGCCGGGATAGCGGGAATCACCGAAGTCTCACCGCACCCGGCGCTTCCGCTGGGCGTCGATTGCGATGCCTACCCCTCAATCGTGGCCCGAGCCGTGGATCGTCTGCGCTGCAGCGGCATCGAAGGGCCTTACGCGTTGGCCATCGGACCGGAGGGCTACACGCGCATCGTTGAGACCACCGAGCACGGTGGCTACCTGCTCATCGACCACCTCACGCGGATCCTGGGCGGTTCAGTGGTCTGGGCTCCTGGCCTGGACGGCGCGGTGGTCCTCAGCAAGCGGGGCGGTGACTTCCTGCTTGATGTCGGCCAGGACCTGTCCATCGGCTACAGCCACCACGACGGCGAGACGGTGCACCTGTTTCTGGAGGAGAGCTTCGCGTTCCGTGTGGTGGAGCCCGATGCCGCCGTCGTCGTAGCCTAGGCGGTTCTGGGGAGCGCCTGCTCGGGCCGATGATCGAGCGGGCGCACGAGCTGCACTTCGTCACCGCCCAGCTGGCCCTCAGCAGCGGCCGGGACTCGGATTCAACCCGTACGCGGCGAAGCAAGCTACAGCGGCGTCGTGCACCATGGGTGCTTGCTGTGCTCGGTGGCGGCGTTCGCCGCCGCCAGCCCACCCAATGAACGTCTTCAGCATCGGAGCGTCCTGGTCCTGATCGCAGTGGGATTGTCGGAGCGGGGTGGACCCGGCATCGAACTTTGCCACCGCCCTGACCCGGTGCCGGCCAGGATCATGCGGCGACGGGTGCCCGACCCTGCCGGCAACCACGGGCTGAACGGGCATCATCTCGACTACCACGTAGCGGCCGTCCGTTGGCCCAATGATCTTGTCCGTCCGGTTTCACCTGAGCGTGGCGTGCGGCACGCTGTGCCTGTCGTCCAACAATGAAGGGCCATCCTCGTGTCGTTGCTCAGCCGGCTATTCAGTCCTGTGCTCGATGACGTCGTCGACCGTCGCGTCCGCGCGGCGCTGGCCGAGCACCTGGCCGCGGCCTCGCACGTCCCGCCCAACGACTTGCTGATGCACCAGATGGTCTACGGGGACCTAAGCAAGTTGCACATCCACCCGACGGCGGTGGTCAACGACGCGCTGTTCAACCTGTCCTCCGGCGAGATCACGGTGGAGGAGTTCGCCTTCTTCGGCCACGCCGTCTCGGTGCTCACAGGCACCCACGACATCACCAAGTTCGACCGGGAACGTCAGGTCGGTGTGCCCAAGTCCGGCCGTGACGTCGTGATCGGGCGCGGCGTCTGGGTCTCGACCGGAGCCCTGGTGCTGGGCCCCTGTCACATCGGGGAGCACGCAGTCGTTGCCGCAGCCTCCGTCGTCACCGGCGACGTCGCCCCGTACACCGTGGTAGCCGGCATCCCGGCGAAGGTGGTCCGCACGATCGCCCGTCCGCAGCAGCAAGGATGACCGGGGTGAGCCGAGGCGGAGCGCTACCCACGACTGGGCCGGGGCGATGAACTGCGGTCACGAGCCGCCCATCGCCGACAGCGGCCACGGCGAGATCGCCGCTCTGCGCGCCGAGGTCCAGGCGTTGCGTGCTCGGCTCGACGCGCTGGACGGGCCGAGCCCAAACGCACCGGAAGGCGCTGCCTTCGCAGCCCTCTACCCGAAGTTCCAGGACCGGTTTCGAGGCAGCGCTGCCGAGGTGCGTACCCGGCTCGCGGTCTACCTGCCCGACGTGGTGCGGGTCGCCACAGGTTTGGGGGTGCTCGATCTCGGGGCCGGCCGCGGGGAGTGGCTGGCGATGCTCGCCGAGCAGGGAGTGCCGGCTTATGGGGTGGAGGACAACGCCGAGCAAGCGGCTCGGCTCCGGCGCGACCAGGGGCTGCGGCTGGTGGACGCGGATGCCGTCAGCCATCTCCAGCAGGTCCCGGCGGCCTCGCTGGACATGGTCACAGCGTTCCACGTCATCGAGCATCTGGACACCGATGTTCTGCTCCACCTGCTGGACGCTGCCCGGGCCGCGCTGCGTCCAGGAGGCTGCCTGATCCTGGAGACACCGGACCCGACCAACCTGGTCATGGCGGCGTGCAACTTCTACCTCGATCCGACTCACCGGCAGCCGTTGCCGCCGGCGCTGACCTCGTTCCTGGTCACTGCCCGCGGCTTTTGCGACGTCCAGATCCGGCCGCTGCACCCCAAGGAGCCGGTCGACCTCGCGGGCCTACGACTACAGGGGGTCAGCGAGCAGGCGACGGTCCTGCTCGGCCTTGCCCTCACCAAGGCGTTCTTCGGTCCCCAGGACTACGCGATCGTGGCGACCCGGCCACCGGACCCCCAGCCCCTCGGGCCAAACTGAACCACAGCGAGCCCTCACGCTGCCGGCGTGCGGCTTTGTGTCGTGGGCAGCGGCGACGCCTTCGGCGCCGGCGGGCGGCTGCAGACCTGCATCGCCCTCAGCGAGGCCGTGACGGCGCCCCGCCGACCCCGACAGCAATCAACTCTGGAAACTGGTGAACGAGCGGGAAGAGCCGCGGACCGTTCCGGACCTTGAGGGCGGCTGGATGCTGCACCTGGAACCCACTGCGGGGGCCAAGCGCCTCTTCAAGAAGCTGCCGGCCCCGCAAGGACGCCAGCTGCGACGGAGAGATCGTCGCGGGTGACCGCCAAGGCATCGGCCGGACCGGCAGGGCAGCGGCGGTGTGCTGGCCTTCCAGGGTGGCGGCGGCCCGGGCCGCGCCCAGCCACGCCTGGGTGAACCCGCCGGCGCCAGCGGTAAGTACCTGGGTGAGGCTGGGCCGGTCGACGCCGGCGACGGGCTCGAGGGCGGCCAGCGCGTGCTGCAGCCCGCGCAGCGCGCCGTCCCCGGCCGCCGCCGGTTCGGTCACCGCGTCAGCTGCGGCGCGGGCGGTGGGGGGTGCGGCGCGCAGCAGCGCGGCGGCCAGGTTCCGCACGGCGCTGGCGACGGTGTCCGGCCGACCAGGACTGGCTGGACTTGGTGGTGAGTTGGTGGTGAGGGTGGCGGCGGCGTGGGTCAGCCGGGCCATGTCCTGGGGGTAGGTCACCAACCGCCGCCGGTCCATGCCGGGGCGGCGCCCAGCGCGGTCAGGGCCGCGTGCAGCTCCCGGGCGGCCCGGGCCCGGGCCATCGCCACCGGGGTGGTCGGAGCGGTCAGGGCGCCCTGGGCGAGCCGGCCGCGCACCGCGAGCAGGACCGCGGTCGGGTCGCGGGTGTCGGCTTCGCTGAACTCCAGCAGCACTGGCAGGGTCAGCGGATCGAGGAGCTCGTCGACCGCCGAGGACAGGGCGATGTTGGTCCACGCCGGCAGGGTGCGCATGTGCCGTAGGGCAGTGGCGCTCAGCAGCGCCTGGTCGTAGTCGCTGTCGTAGAGGTCGTCCGCGATGTGGTCGGCGTCGGGGCTCACTGGTGGCTCCTCAAGCTGGCTTCGGGTCGGGGTGTCATCATGGGCCGGCCCGGGGCGGCTTGGCGGAGGTCCGGGCCGGGTCTGTGGATAGCGCCGCGGGGTCGTGCTCATGCGGTGGGCTGCCGGTCGGTGGTGCTGCCGGCGCGCCGGGTGACCAGTTGGAGGGCGGTGGTCTCGGCGGCGCTGATCCGGCTGGCGTGCGGGCCGGTGTATCAGGGCTGCACAGGGTGTTCTCTCGCAGGGCCAGCTCGCGGCGGGAGAGTTGGCGCTCGATAGCCGTCCGCGGCAGCGCCCGGGTCGTTGAGACCTTTCTGCTGCAGGGTCCGCACCCGGGCCCTCAACAACGACCTCGCCGACGCCTTCGGCCGGTACCTGGGCTTCACCCACACCCGCAGCCAGAACGCTGGACGAGCAGCCGGTGGCCGCGTAGCTCCTAGGGCTCGTCGCGCTCTCCTCGCGAGGCGGACTGCCACATAGTGGTCAGGTAGATGACGCAGCCCGCGTCTCGAGGGCACTCTCGAACACGTCGAGGTGTCCGAGCTGACCGCCCTTGAGGACGACCTCGAGTCCGTTGATGTCCTCGTCCGGTGAGGTGACGGTGCCTAGCACGAGGTCGCTGCCGACGGCGCCGGTCGCGGAGAGGGTCGTGGCCCGCAGTCGGGTGAGGACGTAGCCGGAGGTGTCGCCGCCAGCTAGGAGGACCCGGGAGACATTCGTCCGGCGCCGCACGGCCAGTATGACGTCGCCGAGCGCGGCTCCAACGGCATTGGACGGCACGGTGCTTGTCGGCGGTAGGGAATCTCGGTGCGCGGTGTAGACGATGACCCCGGGTGACTTGCCGAATGCGTCGGACGCCGTCTTCCCGAGCTCGGCCACGGCCTCTCGTGCCTCGGCGTCGGTGCTGAGCCGAGCCGGGTCCAGCGGCAACGCCGTCCAGCCTGCGGCGACCGCGGCGTCGATCTGGTCGCTGGTCCGACCAGCTGCCGAGCCTGAGACGACCAGACAGGTTCCGGGCTTCGGTCCTGCGGCCGTGTCTGCGACGGGTCTGCTCGCTGTCCGAACAGCCGCCAGCCCGACCGACAGCCCACCTGAGCCAACCGCGAAGAGCACACCGTCCAATTCGGCAAGCAGCAACTGCGCTGCCGCATGCAGGTCGTCGTTATCCAGCGCGTCCATCACGAATGCGACGCGACCTTCCTCGGAGAGCTCCTGCAGTACACGAGCACCGTCGCCGATCCGTAATGCGGTGATCGGCAAGCCGCCGACCTCGGTGGCGAGTTGAGCGGCAAAGTGCCGCCGCAGGTCGGCCTCGGTCATCGGCGTCACCGGGTGGTGCGCCATCGACGGCAGCCGGTCAAGCCGGTGTACGCCGGTGACGTCGCGTCCGAAGTGGTTGCCGAAGACGGTGTAGCGCCCAAGGTCCGGCTGCGCCGGCAGGATGGGAACCGGACGGGCGCCGAACATGTCCCGTCCGATCCTGACGGCCGGTGCGATGCTGCCTACCTCGACCGAAGAGTCTGCGGTCGAGCAGATCTTGTACTGCAGGACGCGCGGATCCAACGTGGCGAGCAGCTCGAACGCCTCCTGCACTACCGGCCCGATCTCCGGGGTACGCATGGCGCGGGTGAGCCCGGCGATACCGATGGCTTGGTATTTCTCGGCCGCGGCGTGTAGTTCGGTGGCCGTCGGGGTGCCCAGGAACAACAGCGCAGGGACGCCTGCCCGGGTGTACTGCAGGAGGACATCGCTCGAACCGGTGAAGTCGTCGCCGAACCAGGTCAACAACTCGCTCATCGGGCAGTGCCTCCGAAGTGGTCGAGAGCGCGTCGGAGTTCGGGCACGTCGACGGCCGCACGCTCAGGGGTCGAGCCCGCCGCGAGCGCCGTCCAGGCGCTGCGCAGGCTGGTCACACCAGCAGCGGCGCCGTCCGGGTGTCCGGTGATCCCGCCGCCCGCCAGCACCATCAGTTCGTCGGACCCGACCAGGTCGTACGTGGCTTCTGCGGTGGCTGCGGACTGCCCGGACGACAGCACCGGGAACACCGACCGTGTGTGGCCCAGCGGTGCCTGGATCGCGCGGATGCTGGCCAGTACCGACTCGTTGGATTCGAAGAACTTCGAGTTGACCCCGCCAACGTGCAGGTGGTCGGCACCGGCGAGGCGCGCTAACTTCTGAAACACGGGGTAATCGATGCCCAGTGCATTGCTGCGGCCGAACGCCTCGAAACCTGACCGGTGCCCATGGATCGGCAGCTCCGTGGCAGCACGGACCGCCCGCAGGGCAGTCAGCCCGGCCGTGGGCACGGTGATCATGACCGCGGTGCCGCCGTTGCGTTCGACGAGTTCGACATTTCGCAGCATGACGTCGATGTCGTCGCTGATGTTGAACGCGTACATCGTCTTCTTGCCGGTGACGTCGGCCGCCCGTTCGATCTCCCGCATGACGGTGCGTACCCGTTCGGCCAGCGGCGCGTAGGGCGGGTTGGCGTTCAGCTCGTCGTCCTTGATGAAGTCGAGCCCGGCCCCGGCGAGCTCACGCACCAGCGCGGCGAGCTCGGGCAACGGCAGGCCCACCGACGGCTTGACGATCGTCCCGACCACCGCGCCCTTGTGCTCCGGAGCGATCCGCTGCCGCGTGCCGTCGATCCCGGCTGTCGGACCCGGATAATTCTCGAGCACCGGCTGTGGGACGTCGAGGTCGATGAGTTTTAGTGCGGCGAATTCACGCAGTTCGAACAGGTTGCCCGCCACCGTGTTCAACAGGCCGGTAAGAGAGGCTCCGACGTTGTCGACCGGGAAGTCGATGTCGACGACACCGAACCGTGGCTTCGGCGCGCCGTCGGGGTTCCAGGCGCCCGGCAACCTCTCGGTCAGGTCGTCGATCGGGGTGACGCCGGCCACCCTTGCGGCGTGCTTCTCCTTCAGCTCGGCGGTCTCGCCGGGGACCTGGGTAAACGTGCCTGACGACTGTTCACCGGCCAGCACCGCGGCGGCCTTCTCCAACGGCAGGTAGCTGCCGATCCGGTATCGGGCTCGGAACAGTTCGGTCACTTGGGCGCCTGCGGGATCAGCAGCACCTTGCAGGAGTCCTGGCTGAGCAGGTCGATCGCGTGTTCAAACTCGTCCAGCGCAAGCCGGTGGGTGACCAGCGCCCCGAGGTCGAGCTGCCCGGTGTGCACCAGTGGCGCGAGGGACTCCCAGGTGTCCCACATGCGGCGGCCGAAGACGCCACGCAGGGTGATGCCCTTCTTGTTGATGTACTGCGCGATGTCGACGGGCACGGGTCGGCCGGGGTGTCCAACGGTGACGACGGTGGCCTCGCGGCGGGTGGCGGCCAGCAGGGTTTCGAGGGCGCCGCCCGCGCCGGAGACCTCGAAGGCGGTGTCGAACCCGCCGCGGGTCCCGGCCCGTTCCTGGCAGAGCTCCACAACGGCGTCGTCGGGTGTCAGTGTCGTGGCACCGTATTTCTCGGCCAGCCCTCGGCGGTAGGGGTTGGGTTCGACCACGACGACGTCGGCTGCGCCCATCAGCGTGACGAGCCGGGTGAGGACGATGCCGACTGGTCCGGAACCGCTGATGAGCACCCGCTGTCCGGGGACGGTCTGCGCGGCCCGCTGTACTGCGTGCATGGCGACGCCGGCGGGCTCGAGTAGCGCCGCGGTCTCTAGCTCCATGGCCTCGGGCAGTGGGTAGCAGATCGTTTCGGGGACGACGACCGACTCGGCGAATGCACCGTCGAAGTGCATGCCGAGGATGGTGAGGTTGGCGCAGTTGTGCGCGTTGCCGGTGCGGCACTCCAAGCAATGCCCGCACGGGCGGTGCGACTCCAGCGCGACGTGCCCGCCGATCGTGACCTGCTCGATGCCCTCACCGACCTCGACCACCGTGCCGGCGCACTCGTGGCCGAGCACCACCGGGAATGTGAGCCCGAATGCCTTGGCCGAGTTGGTGTACTCGAACAGTTCCCGGTCGGTACCGCACACCGACGCGGCCGCCACGCGCACGCGTATCTCGCCGGGTCCGCAGTCACGCTCGGGCCAGTCGTCACGGATCTCCGCGCCACGCTCGGGCGCCGTCTTCACCACTGCCTTCATCGTTGTTCCTTCGTCATGAACTTCTCGGTTCTGGCGGCTGATGCCGCGACGGTAGGTTTGCCGTCGGCCCGGTAGTCCTCGGCCGGCAGCTGCGGGTCGTCGACGGTGCCCGTGGGTCGCGGCCGCCCGACGTCGGGCACGCGCAAGCGCACCCATAGCGAGACGACGACCGGGCAGAGCACAGAAGTCACCACCACCGATGCGGCGACCAGCACCGTCGCCGATGGTGCGGACGAGCCGTACGCCGAGTTGGCTCCGGCGACGATTGCCGGTACCACGGCGGCGTTGCCCGCCGTGGACGCCGCGGCAAGTCCTGCGACGCCGTTGCCACGGGTCAGCTTGTCCGCACCAAGCAGCACCGCCCCACCGACGACGACCACGAACACGCCGAGCAAGACCCCGAGCAGTCCGGCGTTCCACACTTTGCCCAGGTCGAGAGTGAAGCCGAGCGTCAGACCGAGGAAGGGCACCATGGCCGGCACGAGTGGCGCGAGGAATTTACGCATCTCCGGGTCGAGGTTGCCCAGTAACATCCCAAGTAGCAGTGGCAGGATCGCCCCGATCAACGTCTGCCACGGAAAGGCCGACAGACCCGCCACGCCGAGGATCACCATCGTCAGGAACGGTCCGCTCTCGAGCGACATCAGGCTATAAGCACCGACGTCGCGGTTACGACCGAACTGACCCATGAGCGACATGTACAGGCCGCCGTTGGTGTCGCTAAGTGCCGCGACGACGGCCAGGGCGGACAGCCCGCTGAAGAAGCCGCCGGTCACCGGTCCCTGGCCGAGGACATGTCCGGCGATGATGCCGACTACGACGGCGAAAGCGATCTTGGACCCGAGCAGCACACCGCCCTTACGGGCGATGTACGGCGCCGTCCGCACGTCCAACGTGGAGCCGAGGCAGATGTAAAACACACCTAGCAGAGCAGTCAGCCCGGTAAACAGCGCACCGGTGAAGGAGCCGAAGAAGTCACCGGTGTGCGGCGCGGTCGTGTGGATGATCGCGCCGATGACCAGCGGCACCAGCATTAACCCGCCGGGGGTCTTCTCCATGGCTCGCTTGATCGGGACCGCCATTGTGGTCCACCTCCCGTAGATCGGACGTCATGTGCGCCGGTCCAGCTACGCCTGTTCGGCCCGGTTGGGCGCACGGCACGAAGCCGTCACCGGGACTCCCGCCATCGATGAACCGGCACTATACGTATAAGCTGTCCGGACGGCATCTACCTACCGTCTCTCCATGAGCGCTCCCGCGAAACCACCGACGTCGCCGAACCCGGTGGGCCGACGTCGCGGTCGCTAGGCAAAGGTGGGGATGTGCCGTTCATGACCGACAGGCTCGTCGTCGACCGAACTGGCGATCGGCCGCTCTATCTGCAGGTGTCAGATGCGATCGGACACCAGATCAGCGGGCGCACCCTGCTGCCCGGGGAAGCCTTGCCGAGTGAAGCCGAGTTGCAACGGGTCTTCGGCGTCGCCCGCAGCGTCGTGCGCCAGGCGCTGGGCCGCCTGGTCGACAGCGGGGAGGTCCAGCGGACGCAGGGCCGGATCAGCATCGTGGCACCTTCACCCGAGTGGCGGCGCCGGGTGCAGCAGGCCGGTGGCTTCACCGAGCAGCTGGCCACGCGCGGGCAGACGCTGACAACGCGTCTGCTGTCGTTCGAGGCCGGACAAGCACCGGATCAGGCCGAGTCCGAACTAGGCACCGCACGCACCTGGCGCCTCGAGCGCGTCCGATCGGTCGACGGAGTGCCAGTCGCGTTCGTCCGCAACTGGGTACCGCGCGACGTCTTACCCGAACTCACAGCGGCGCAACTGACCGCCGGCTCGCTGCACGACCTGATGCGTGCCAGCGGGATGCCGCCAGCTGGGTGTCGACGCCACGTCCAGGCGGTACCGGCCGACGAGTTCCTCGCCTCGGCGCTAGAGGTGGCGATCGGCGATCCGCTGTTGTTGCTCGAAGGCACGACCCGCAACACTGCCGGACGCGGCTTGGAATGGTTCAGCGTCTGGCACCGCGGCCACACGGTGTTTGACGTCGACACGGCAGTCCACCCTTGGCCAAAAGACGAGCGCGGCGTTGATGCCGATCTCAGCAGGCTGCGTGAGACGGCACAGCGACTGAGCCGCGAGGTCGAACAACTGAACACCCACTTGCGGAACCTGTAGCCAAGGCTTGGGCTGTGCGGGGGGGCCTTGTGTGCGCTGCTTGTCGTAGGAGCAGGTCGGCTGCGACTGTTGAGGTCTGTTCCCTTTGGGCGATGAGCTGTTCGATGCGTCGCCGGTTGGCGATCCAGCCTTGGTAGAGGGTGGCCGTTGTACGGGTTGCCGGCCCGCCTCTGCCTTGCCCGCGAACGTTCGGACTCCCAGATGCCGGTGCGGGTGCCGCCCGCTCGCCAGACGGCCCGGTAGGTCGCCGTTCCGTCCGCCCGCAACCTCGTCTTGACCGTCGCCATTGCACGCCTACCGCGCGTCGTCCCTGAACGACAAGGCGGGTCGAAGCGACCAGTTCGGACAGGTCCACCCGACCCCTTGAAGCAGTCCGTTAGGCCGAGGTTAGGCCGAGCGTCCGGGAACGACGAAGGCCTCCGACCCGTACCTACAGGTTAGAGGCCCTTTGAGCGGTGTCCGAGGGGGGACACTGACGTTACGTACATGCCTCGCGCTGGCCGCGTAGACCCCCGAGCAGGGTGTACGCGTCTGCAGGCGAGGTACTCAGGGCGTAAAACGAGCGGTTCCCTGCACCCGTCCTGGACCGGGCGTGCCTACCGCGGCTCGCGCGGTTTGGACCTCGGTACTTGCCCTCAGCCTTGGCGCCCGAGGCGCCCGCTCCGGGGGCAGAATGATGGCCGTGACCGGATGGACGGCAGTGGGGAACCCTGCACCGGCGGGTGCGGAGTCGATCTCGGCCCATGAGTTCGTGGATGTCCTAGGCGAGCAGCGGGACCGGCTCATTCCCTTCGTGGGCGCGGGCCTCGCGGAGGAGGCAGGTGCACCTTCCGGCTCCGAACTAGTCAGTGCACTTCTCGCAGGGGCTGATGAACCGGCGCTGCCGGAAGCCGACTTCTTCGCCACCGTTGACCGTCTCGCGACCGAGCGCGGCGAGGAGTGGGTCCAGCGCACCGTCGCCGAGACTGTGAACCGGTCGGAGCCGCGCCCGACCTCGACGCTTACGGCCCTAGCGAAGGTCGCGAGCCGCCTCGTCATCACTACGAACTATGACGACGCGATCGAGGTCAGCGCCCGCGCTGCCGGTATCGAGGTCGTCACGGCGACCGTGCAGGACTTCCGTCCGGCGCTCGGGGGGCCGGGCAACGCGCTTGTGGTCATGCATCTGCACGGGGTCGCCTCCGACCCGGCGAGCATCGTCCTGACCAGAGACAGTTATGAGCGTGCGCTGACGGACGAGGTCATGCGGCTGCTGTTGCGTAGCCGCGGGGTCACTGGTCGGATCGTGTTCGTGGGGCAGTCCCTCGCGGAACGGGAGGCCCACGTCCGCCGCGACGTCGCTTGGTCGACTACAGCGGGCGTGCCGACCGGCGAGCAACGTCACCTGATGGTGATGAGCGTCCCGGACATCCACGACGAGTGGGCAGGACGACGAGCGCAGTCCTTCGTGGACGACGTGGGGCTGCGCGTGTTCGTGTTCCATGACCCGGAGCGCACGTTCCAGGCGGTCCGGCTGGTGGCGACGGTGATTGCCGGGCGGTCGGCCCTGGCGGACGAGGCACTCGCGGAGTCGATGCCGGTCGACGACCGGCACTACGTCGCGCACGCGGTGGCGCCCGCCGAGCACCTGGCGGACGCTACGTCCAGGGGCGGGTACCTGGCCCGGACCTGGCAGGAAGGGGCGGAAATGACCTCCGACCTCGACGCTCGCGAGGCGCGCCTGCTGCTTGTCGCCGGTGGCGGCTACGGTAAGAGCAGGGAGCTACGGGAGGTCGCGCGCCGCGCCGATCGGCACGCCCTGTACCTGCGGCTGAGCGGCGTCGAGCAGCCCCGGGAGGGGGTGCCGTCGGACATCCTGTTCTTGCGTTGGATGGAGAGGGCCACGTGCGCGCAGGACAACCCGTCCCACGCGCTGTCGGCCGATTCGCTCACGGACGAGTCGTACGTACTCCTCCTGGACGGGCTCGACGAGGTGCGGAGCGACCTGCGACCGGGTGTCGTCGACGTGATCAACCGCGTTGTGGAGCGCCACCCGCAGCATCGCTGGGTGGTCGGGTCCCGCCCGGTGCCCGAGGTCGAAGGGCTGAGCGGCTTCGTGCAGTACACGTGGGCGCCGGACGGCGATTGGCTCCAGCGGTACGCGGGCGCACGCGGCGTGAGCGCCGAGCAGGTTGACCGCTTCCTCGCAGGCGCGCCCGGCATCGCTGATCTGATGGCCGTCCCCGTGTTCGCTGTCAGCGTCGTGGACGAGCTGCACGACGGTCGCGAACCGCCACGAACAGCGCTTGACCTCGTCTTGGCCCTCGCCGACGCACGCGTGGTCGGCGACCGCCGGCCGCTCGCCGACCCCGCCGGTCTCACGGCCTGGCTGGACCGCGTCGCGCTTGCAATGCAGCTCCGGGCCGTCACGGAGACCGAGACGGGCACGCTCGTCGCCGGCGGGCTCCACGTCGACCTGGGAGTGGCCCCGACGCCGGACCTCGTCGAGGACCTGGCCGTCAGGGCCTTGGTGACCGATGTCGGCGGCGCCGTGCGCTTCCCGGCGAACATCGTGCAGGAGGCCAGGGCGGCACGCTCTGTCCTGAGCGCGGGGGAGCGCGGCCAGGACCTGCTGCGGGCGCACGTGCTCGTGCGGCTGCCGGTCACAGGCCCGTACGGCATTGCGGTCGCGGGTGTTCGGCCTGGATGGGCGAACACGCTCGAACTGCTGCTGGGGGCGGCAGACGAGCAGTGGCGGCGTCTGGTCGCCGAGTACGACCCGGTGCTTGCCGCCCGCGCGACACCCACCGACGCAGCGGAACCGGAACGGCACCGCGCTGTCGCGACCCTGTGGGGCACGTACGTCCGGCGGCAGGTATGGCTCGCGCGGGGCCACGACAGCACCGGGCGGGACGACGGCGGGGCCCTTCGCAGGCTAGCCCTGGCAGGGCCGCCCCCTGGGTTCCGGGACGTGCTGCTCATGGCGCTCGGCGCCGACGACCGGACGGTGCGTGCAAACGCGTTGACGGTCCTCTCGGCCCTGCTGTCGATCGAGGATCTGCGCGACCACGTACGCCTCGCCATCACCGATGGCGACCCGGTTGTAAGGCGGCAGGCCGCGTCCGTCGCCATGGAGCTCCGCGACTCGGACCTGTCCAACGCGCTTGCGGCGCAGGCCGCCGTCGAAACTGACGACCTCGCGCGCCAGACACTCGCAGACTTCGCGGTCGTACTCGCGCCGTCCAACGAACACGCCCTCGCCCTCGCGGAGCAGGCGGTGTCGGTCGAGCAGGCGGACCGCGCCTGGCGCGAGGTCACCCACCGCGTCCCTCGCCAGGAACTAATCGGTCTGGTCGAGGGCCCGCCGCCGCGCGGCGTGCTCTTGGACGTCCTCCTCGACGACGGTGCCCTACACAGGAACCCGTGGACCCCGCAGGAGGTCTGCCGTCTAGCGGAGGTCCTGGCCGTGCTACCGGACGACCTCAGGCACGCGGACGGCGTCGAGAAGGTCTTGGCCTCCCAGCCCCTCGCCGCCCTGGCCGGCCGCCTTCCCGCGCCGCCCGACGAACTCCTGAAGTTTCACGTGGGCCGCCTCGCGGCGGGCTGGGATTCCGACGAGCTCTCGCGAGTGATCACACTCTTGTCCGGCGACGCCTCCGCGTGTGCGTCCGAGGCCGGGGTAAGCCCAACTGACGTTCCCTGCACCGAGACGGTCGCCATCGCACGCGAGTACCTCGAAGCCACCGCCTGGCACGCCGTGGCCCCGCCGCCCAACGAACCGACACGGGGAAGCGCGGCGGAACGCCGGCGCGTCCGCCTGCTGGCCGCCGCCGAGGAACTCCGTGCGGACGACGTGGCCCTCCTGCTCCGGCAGACGCCCTCAGCCCTCGACGAGGTCCTGGACCGGACGCAGCAATCTCGACTAGACGCCAGGACCGCCGAGGAGTTGACGCGTCTCCTCGACGGCGGCGAACTGGACGAGGAGACGACGGCAAGGCAGAAGGTGCCGCTGTCCACCCTCGACCTGTTCACCAGGGCGGCCCACCGGGGGTTCCCCATCGAGCCGCGACACTGGGTTGCCGTCACCCTGTCCGTGCTCCGCGCGCCAGACGACCGCCTCAAGACCTGGTGCCTCCAGAACTACGACAGCGGACTGGCCGACGAACTGAGCGACCGCCTAACCCAGGAGCCGCCTGCTGCCGCCGCGGCGGCCCACGAGGTCGTCCCCAACCCGTGGCCCGACGCTCTCGTACGAGCCGTGCTCGACGCCACTGTGGATGTCGCGTCCGCACCCGACCCCATTGCCCAGCACCGGGCGGCGAGGACCGTCGCCGCCTTGGTCCAAGGCGGGGCGACCGACCTCATACGCCAGCGGCTGCCGGAGCCATGCCCCGCGTGGCTCTTGCCGCTGGCTGTCACCCTCCACAATTGCGAAGCCGAGCGGGCACTCCTCGAAGAAGTCCTCGCAGACACCGGCTCGATCTGGCGATGGCCGGACCCTCCGGCAGCGGACTGGCTCGCGGCCCTGCAGTGCAAGTCATCCGCCGACCTCCTGGAAGCGGTGCTGTCGGCAGCTCTCGTCGACGGCCATGAGACCAACGACCTCAGACCGTTGTTCTCCGCCCTCGACCGTGTCGAGGGTGTGGATGCCCTTGTCCGGTACGACAGGCTCATAGCCGACGGCCGGATCCCGGCCGCCCCGTTCCTCTTCTACGAGAGGCAGCGCGCCCTGGCGGTGCTGCTTGAGGATGCCGCGCAGGAAACTCTCCAAGCCCCAGACGCGGACGCGGACGCTGCCGTGCTCAGGCTTACCCCTCTCAGCACGGATGGAGCCTGACGGTCAGGGGGAGGTGCGTCAGGGTCCTGCCGCTGCGGTTGTGTTCAGCGCGTCCGGTCGCAACAGGCGGACCGGGTCGTCGAGAGGCAAGGCCGGCGGCGACTGATGAACCAGTTCGGTCGGCCATGAGGCCGTGCTTTCCGCGCGACCAGGCGCGAGCGCGTCAGCCCGGGGGCGGCGCCGCGAGCGCCCGGCCTGTCGCGGCGGCCCATGCGCGGATGTCCCCCGTGTGCCAGACCGACCCCATGCTGAGGGTCGCGGCGGGCTCCGGGAAGTCCGTGGTCTTCGCCAGCTGCTGGACGCGTTGACGGGTGACCCCGAGCATCCGGGCGATCTCGGCGGTCGAGACGAGGTCCAACGCGCCGCTGTTTGGCACTTGACTAGACCTCCTTGGTGTGGGCATCCTGTCTCGGCCATTTGGCACATGACAAGATCTAGCCTCGGGAGGCCCGTCTTGCCCGACACCCCCACCATGCCGCACCGAGCGGGCCGGACGGGCTGGACGCGCCCGGCCTGCTGCACCGCCCGCCCGCTCCCGGACGAGGCCCAGGCGGCGCTCGCGGAGGCCGCCGCCTCCACGGACATCGGCCGCGACGCCCGCCTGCGCATGCAGTCGCACGCTGAGGACCGGCGCCGCGCGGTCCTGCGGGCTTCCCGCTCGGGTGCCTCCTACCGCCGCATCGCCTGCGAACTCGGCGTCAGCGCCGGCAACGTGCAGCAGCTCATCGCGCTCGCCCGCGAGAAGGAACGCACCACGTGAACGGCCGCCGAACCGGCACCCCAGCAAGAACCCGCATCCCGTCAAGCACAGGAGCCGCATGACCAGCACCGCCACGACAGCCCTCGCTCCGCACCCGGAGCACCCCCTCCCGTCCCTGGCGGTGGAGTCGGGCGTCCTCACGCTCCGGCGCCTGTCGACGGCCGACCCCGACAGCGTGGCTGGCGCGGTCCGCGCGTCCGCCGACGGCCCCGAGGCCGCGCTCGCCTGGGCGCGGGCCGCGCTGTCCGTCGGCGCACGGGCGATCAGCACCGCCGGGGCGACCGCAGCAACCGACGAGCTCGCCGGTCGGGTGGACCGGCTCGCCCGGCAGCTCACCGAGGCCGCCGCCGCCAGCGCACGCCAGGTCGCGGACGCGGTCGTCGCGGCCACCGGCCCGGACGGGACCGTCGCGGCCTCCGTCGGCGAGGCCATGCAGGACCTCGCCAAGGACCTCCGCCGGCTCGTGGGGGAGGAGGACGGACCGCTGCGCGCCGGGATCGGCCGGACCGTCGACGCGGCCACGTCCGAAGCCGCCCGTCGGGTGGAACGGGCCCTCGCCGCGAGCACCGACCAGGTCCGGGCGGTCCTCGCCCCCGCCGGACCCGGCTCGCCCCTGGCCGCCCTGAACGCCGAGGTCCTGCGCACCGCCGCGGAGACCCGCCGGGAACTGGGGGAGCAGATCGCCCAGGTCCGGGAGGCCCTCGCGGCCGCCGGCGCGACCGCCACCGCGATGACGCTGACGTCGGCGAAGGGCCAGACGTTCGAGGACGCGTGCGTGGCGGTCCTAACGGATCTCGCCGCCCCGGGCGACCTCGTCGAGGGCACCGGCACGGCGACCGGCTCGACCGGCGGCAAACGCGGCGACGCGGTGGTCACCGTCCACCCCGGGTCCACGCACGGCCTGCGCGGGGTACGGATCGCGGTCGAGTGCAAGGACCGCCTGCTGTCGCCCGCCGCGCTGGCACGCGAACTCGACGCAGCCGCCGCGAACCGCGGCGCCGTCGGGGCCCTGGCGATCGTCCGGCATGGACGGATGCCCGGCGCCGCCGCCGGTGGCGTCCTCGTCCTCGGCCCCCGTCGCATCGTGTGCGCCTACGAGCCCGGCGGCGACCCGTCGATGCTCCGCGCAGCCCTGCACCTGGTCCGCGCCGCCACCGTCGAGCAGGCCCTCGCGGACGCGGTCCCCGACGTCGACCGGGCAGGGCTCGCCACCGCTGTCCGGGAGGCGATGGTCGACCTGGAGGAGTTCCAGAAGGTCGACCGGGCGCTTGCCGCCGCGCGCCGCGGCCTCGATGAGCTCGAGCGGGCCGCCGCGCACGTCCGATCCCGCGTCGGCGCGACCCTCGCCGCCGCGACCCGCCTGCTCGGCCCGGGACCGAGCAACACGCCCACTCCCCGTCACGACCCCCGGCGCTCGTGAAGCGCCTCACACCGACGTCGGAGGGCCGCGACGCCCTCGCCGAGGCCCGTGCAGCATCGGACCTGGTGCGGGACCACCGACAACAGGCCGCCGCGGCGGCGGAGCGGCGCTTCCTCGCAGTCATGGAGGCCAACAACAACGGCGCGTCGTACCGGGTGCTGGCGGACGCGCTCGACGTCAGCATCGGGATGGTGCAGCAGTGGATGGCTGCGGCCCGGCGGCATGCGGCGGTCAGGTGAACGACCCACGACGACGACGGCCAAGATGGCCAGCATCGGGGTGCTGGGCGGCTGAGGTGCAAGCCGCTGGCGCTGGCGCTGGTGTGAGCGGGTGATCGTTCCTACCGCCGCTGCGGGCGCCAGCCGTTGTCGTACAGGTCTCGGCCTCCGAGGTCCTCCTCCACGTGCCCGTGAAGGTCCATCACGAGGCCCTGCAGCCTTTCCCCCAGCTCGCGGTAGACAGCGTCGTTCCTTGCTTTGGTCATCTGCGCCTGGAGGACCACCATGTTTCGGATCAGGTCCAGCAGGTACCCGAGGTCTTCGTGGTCCAGCAGCAGGTGCCCCCGCTCGGCCTGTGTCGGTCGGCCCGGGTCGTAGTTCAGGTGCGGCTGTCCTCGGGCGGTGCGCCGCCGGTTCTTCGCCAGGTGCTTGACGTACAGGTCGTGGTGCCGCTCGCAGCGGGGCGGCTTGCTGGCCCTGGTCGCCCAGTGCAGGTTGATGTCGTCGTCGAAGCAGACGAGCCCTTCTGGTCCACCCCGCCGACCTAGTAGGGGTACTTGCTGGGCGATGTCAACCTCCCGAGCGTGACATTGCGTGACAGAGACGCTTGGTCACGCTATAGACCGGGCCCGAATTGTGATCTCCCCGTATACGGCCCGTCAAGCGCAAGTCTCTTGTCACGCAGTGTCACGCAAGAAGGGCGGTCGGTCGATCTTGCGGCCCTAAGCTATGACATGTCGGAGGGCCTGCCTAGCCTCCGAACCAGCCCGTAGCCAACAGGTCCACCCCACCCGTCGCAGCCAGCGACGCCACCCCTGGACACGCAGAAAGCCGCCTCGCCTCTCACAGCAACCGGCGGCTCTCTGCTCGACGCAACCCCATGGAAAGGAGCCGTCCCCATGACGGTAACAGCGAAGAACGGCGAAGAACAGCAGCAGCCCGGACGGGTCGCCCGCGTGCGCGGGCTCGACCAGCGCTGCGTCCTGCTGGACGACGCCGGCAACCGGATCACCCGGTTCGACGACATCATCCGCGACGTCGAGGCCGCCGGCCTGGGCTCGTGGCCCGTCGCCCGGGTCCTGCTCGGCTGGCAGCGCCACATGTGGCGGCAGAGCTGCCCGGAGGACCACCTCGGCCTCGTCTGGGACGACACAGTGGAACGTGTCGCCACGGCGGAGGCGACGGAGTTCTTCATCGGCGCGGTCGTGGCCCACCTCCGGGACGGTCTCTGCCTCGTGAGCGTCGAGGAGGAGGTCCACGGCCGCGTCAACCACCTGCTGGCCCAACCCGCGCTGCGGTACCTGCACGGCGACGCCCTCGACGCGCCAATGGTGGCGCGGCTCCCGCTGCAGCAGCAGCGACAGGCCGACAGCGTCATGGCCACCGCCGGGTGGTCGGACATGACCCCGGCGACACGCGCATACCTGCGCCGGCTCGGGGGGCCGACGCCGTGACCGCCAGCCCCATGCCGGACCCGGTCGGCCCTTGGCAGCCCGGCAGGCCGCTCAGTTACCTCGACCTCCCGAACCTCCTGGGGGCCGTCCGGGACGTCGACGGCCTGCGGCTGCAGCGCACGGGCACCGTCGTCGCCACAGGACGGCGTGGCGACCCGTACGCCTTGCGGTTCGACCCGACGGTGGACTACCTGTTCGCGCACTACCTCGCCGAGGTCGCCGCTGGTGGCGCCCCGTTGACGGTCCGCAAGTACGCATACGGCTGCCTGAGCCTCGTCCGGTATGCCGCAGCGTTCGACACCGACCTGGCCGTGTGGACCCGCACCGAGGTGCGGGACATGGTCAGGCACCTCCAGCAGGCCGACAACCCCCAGCGGCTGCGGTCGGCCAACACGGACACCCCCATGCCGGGGACGATGCACCTGGCCACCGGGAAGCGCTACCTCGAAGACGGCTACGCCCCTCGCTACATCAACGGACTGCTCGTGCCCGCCCGGGGCTTCTTCGAGTGGTATAGCGGGAACGGCGGCCCCGTCGCCAACCCGGTCCCGGCCGCAGCCGGCCAGGACCCGACGCTCCGTAGCATCAACGCCGGCCACAACCCGCTCGAACCATTCAAGCGGCCCCTCAAGCGCGGCATCCTCCGCCAGCGGGTACCGGAGTGGCTCCCGCGTCGTATCCGGCCGGAGCACCTGGACATTCTGCGCGCCGACGTCAGGACCGAACGCGACATTGCAATGTTCACGATCCTTGAGGACAGCGCCGTCCGGTCCACCGAGCTCATCACCCTGACCGACCGCAACCTCGACCCCGGTGCGCGCATCATCCGCGTGATCGCGAAAGGCCGTGGCGGTGCCACGCGGGATGTGCCCTGCAGCGACGACGCCTTCACGGCCATCGACCTGGCCCGCAAGGAACTGCTCCGACGACGGCGGGTCCGTGTCGCCACCAACCAGCCGCTGTTCTGGACTCTCGGACGCAGGGACCCGAAGCCGATGGACTACCAGTCGCTCCGGTCCTGGTGGCGGGCCCTGAACGCCCGGCACAGCTTCAACTACACACTGCACGACATGCGGCACACCGCCGCGTTCCGCATGGTCGAGAGCGGACACATGACGCTCCCCCAGGTGCAGGAAGCACTCGGACACCGGCACCTCACGACGACCCAGCTCTACACGCGCCCGACCGTGGCGGAGGTCGTCACCGCCGCTGCCGCCTGGTGGGAGGACCTCGACCGGCGCGAGCAGAGCGGCCTAGACCTCACGGCCGTCCAGAACCTCGACGCGGACGACCTCGCCGAGGTCTTCGGGGACATGCTGTGACCACCCAGCCCGATGACCTCCTGGAGGTCGGAGGGGTTCAGGTTCGCCATGCGGCGCGGCTGGCAGCACAGGCCGAGCACCAGAGCAGCAAACCCGTCATCCCCTTGGACCTCGCGCACGCGGACCCCGAGCGGGTAATGGCGGCCTTGTCCGAGAAGGACGGGACCTGGAGGCTCCGGTATCGCCGCAGGCATGCCGCCGCCGGCGTATTGAAATGGCTCGCGACGGCTCCGGGCGAGACCTGGACGGACCGCTGGAACCTGCTCGGCGCCACCGAGGGGTGGGAGGCAAAGCGCCCGACGCGCGAGCAAGAGCATGCCAGGAACGCCTGGGCATTCGGTGTCACAGAACTCATAGGAGTCGGGGCCTTAACCGTCGACTGGGACTGGTACCTGCGGCCCAACCAAGGCCATAATAAGAATCCGCTTGAGGGCCCGGACACCGACGGTTGGGCAGCAGCCCGCGCGGCCATGACGAGACGCGGACTAAACCAAGGCAGCACAAAACGAGTAACGCGGCTGCTGGTCACCCTGTCGTTGAAGAACAACAGCCCTCTTGGAGGGCTCACCCCTGCCCACGTCGTCGAGTACGCCGCTATCCGCCTCGGGCCGCGCGCGGACGGTCGCAGGTTGAAGCACCACGCGGCCCCCGGACTCGTCTATCAGATCCTGTGGGAAGCGGGCCTTCTGCCCAAGGGCTCTCCCGCCGAACTCAGCGCGATCACGAGCAAGCGCCGCACTGCGCGGGACCTCGTCAGCGCATACAGCCTGCGAACGACCTGGTTCAACGAGCTCCTCATCATGTACGTCGAGGACGCCCTCGTCTCCGGCACAGACTTCGTAACCGCCAAGAGCTATGTACGTGTACTCGGCGGTGTGTTCTGGAGGGCGGTCGAAGAGGTCGACCCAGACCCCAACACTTTGCACCTCAGCGGCCCCACCGCTACATCCGTGAAGGCCCGGATGCGCCTGAATGACGACGGAACCGAGCGGCTGAGCTATCTCTCCACCCTGTTCTCTATTCGCGCCTTCTACAACACGATCCGGGACCAAGCGGCGGACGATCCCCGGTACGTGCCCTTCGTCGCACCTTCGCCTGTCAGGAGCGACGAGTTCAGCGGCTGGAACAAACACCAAGAGTCGCGAAAGGCCGTCCAGGACCAGCGCACTCGCGACCTGACGCCCGTCTTACCGAAGTTCAGGGCATACACGCTCCGCGAGGCCCTCCGTCTCGGCCAGATGCTGATGGCTGCTCGGGCCGCCGGGCACCAGTGCACGTTCCAGTTCGACGGCACGACCTGGACCACCCACCTCACCGCGAGCGACCTGGTGAACATCACGGACACTTCCGGCAACACGATCCGGCTGTCCCGTGTCGAGGACGAAGCGTTCTGGACCTGGGCCTTCCTAGAAGTCCTCAACTCCCTCGGCCCCAGGATCGAAGAGGTCACCGAACTCACCGAGCGAAGCATCGTCCTGTTCGAGACGAGCAAGGGCAAGGTGCCGCTACTGCACATCACGCCCTCCAAAACGAACCGCGAGCGGCTCATCCCGATCAACCAGGACCTCCTGACCGTGCTCAAACAGATCCTTCGGCGGCACAAGGCCACCCACGGGCGAGTGCCGAGCGTGAGCCGCTGGGACCGCCACGAGGAGGTCTGGAGCCCGCCGATGCCCTTCCTGTTCCAGACACTTATGGCGGGCCAGCACCGCGTCCTGTCCGCCCAGCTGGCCCGGAAGTTCCTGGCCGAGTCCATCAGCAGGTCGGGGATACTGCTGGACGGCGGGGAGGTCCCGACCTTCAAGCCGCACGACCTCCGGCGACTCTGGACGACCCGTGCGGTCAACACGGGCCTGCCCGTGCACGTCGCCGCCGCCATCCTGGGCCACAAAAGCCTGGAAACGACCCGCGGCTACATCGCCACGTTCACCAAGGAGAGCCTTGCCGCCTACCAGAATTGGATTGCCCACCTCCGCTCGCAGCGGCCCGCCGAGGAGTACCACGATGCCACACCCAAGGACCTCGCGGCGACCGACAACTACCTCACCGGCAGAGCCGTGCAGGGCGGGCAGTGCACCCGCACGTACGACACCGACTGCAGCGTCGGTCACAACTGCCGCCGATGCCCTCTCGTCGCCCTCGGCCCCGACGCCCGGACCCAGCTAGCCGCCCAGCACGAGGACAGCCAGGTCCGGCTCGACACCGCAACGACCTCCGGCTGGACAGCCGAGGCCGAGGGGCATCTGCTGGACCTCCAAGCCATCCGAGGCAAGCAGGCCGACGTCGACCTCCGCGACGCCGCCGCAGCCTTCCCCGCAGTCTCCGAACTGCCCGGCATTTCCAGCAGCCCCTAGTGCCCCAGCACCTCGCTTGCCCCGGAGGCCGTAGTAGACTTACCAGAGATACGCAGATCTCTGGTAAGCCACGCTTGAACTAGCCCTGTGCGGGCGTCGCGGAGGTCGATGTCGGCCTGCTTGTCTTGGATGGCCGGAAGCCGGCAAGCCGCCTCGTGTGTCAAAGTTGCCAGGCGGGTCTGGGCGAGTCTGCGTCGACCAGTTCCGGTCCAGGCGCACCCTGATTGGGTGAAGTTGCGCCAGGACGCCCGCGTGCTCTACCGCAAGTCGCTGTCCTCGATTCGGGCGGCGATGACTGCGTTCAACAGCCCGCAGGACGACGGGCGGGTGACAGCCGCGCTGCTGCATCTGCAGCACGCTTTCGAGATGTTGCTGAAGGCGTCTCTGGTGCAGGGCGGTCGGAGGGTGTTCGACAAGCGGTCAGGTCGGTCGGTTTCGTTCGAGGTCGCGATTCGGCAGCGCCAGCAGCTCCCGGGAATGCCCCGGCGTCCGTGAACGTGCTGTAGACATTGGCCCGCAGGCCCGCAATCGGGTCCGCTGCCGCGTCCGGACAAACCAGACGCGTCGGAGAGATCGCAGCCCCGCCCGACGGGAGACCCGTGAGCACCGGCACCGGCACCTGCGACCTGCCCGGCGCCGGGACGTGCAACCTCCGGAACTGCCACGCCACCCGGCTCGCCGGCGGCGGACGCCGCTACTGCTGCGACACGCACACCACCACCGCCCGCAACCTCGCGAACGAACGCTCCAGAGCCGCAGCCCTCGAACGCCAGGCCCTGCGCGACGCCCTCGACGGCAAAACCCGGCCACCAGAACACGTCGGGTTCCTCGCCACCTACAACGGCGCCGTCCTCACCGGCCAGGCCCTCCTTGAGTCACGCGCAGCAGTCAGCGTCCTACGCAGCGCCGCGACGATGGCGGACAGCCGCACCGCCGGCAGCCTCGGACGGCCACAGCTCCTCGGTCGGCTCGGTGCGGTCCGGCGAGCCGCCGAACAGGCCGCTGAAGCCGTTGAGAAGGTGCTGCCCGGACCGTGACCGTCACGAGATGGGTCTGCGAGGCCCGCGGGATAGAGCCAGGCCCCGCTTCACTCACTAGCCGATACTCCGCTCACAGGCGAATGCCTGCCTGCCGTCACGACAAGGACTCGGGCCACCAGTGTCGAACAACTTGAACAGCCTGCTGCAGCGCGTAGCAAAGGCCGACGCCGCACTCGCGGCGGACCTCCAAGCGGCGATGGACGGGCTGGCGAAGCGCCGCGAGTTCGGGCTCAACTTCGAGAAGCACAGACCGGAGCGGGTCGACCTGCATGGCCGGCGCGTGCGAGTCGGCGACAAGGTCCGTTTCCTCGCTCCACGCGGTACGAGCGAAACCGTGCGCAGCGACGTGTGGCGCGTACTGGCCGTGACCGGGACTGGTGACGGCGCCAAGGCTGAGTTGAAGCTCGACGAGGGCGACGAAACGGCTATCCGGCTCGTCGACGACCTGGTCGTGGTTGCCGACTTCCGCGACCCAATCTACCCCGGACTGGTGTCTACTGGAAGCGTTGAGCGCGGAGGAGGCAAACCGTTCCACGCAATCGTGAACGCCGAGAACTACCACGCGCTCGAAGCCATGCTCTTCACGTCCAAGAACCAAGTCGACGTCATCTACATCGACCCTCCGTACAACACCGGCGCGAAGGACTGGAAGTACAACAACGACTACGTCGACGGCGAGGACTCGTTCCGCCACAGCAAGTGGCTGTCGTTCATGGAACGCCGGCTGAAACTTGCGAAGAAGCTGCTCAACCCGGACGACTCGGTGCTCATCGTGACGATCGACGAAAAGGAGTACCTACGACTGGGACTGCTCCTGGAGCAGACGTTCTCCGGTGCCCGCATCCAGATGGTCTCCATCGCGATCAACCCGGCAGCGGTCGCACGAGGCAGCGAGTTCCGGCGCGCCGACGAATACGCCTTCTTCGTCATGCAAGGCGCAGCAGCGCCAACTGCCGTCCCTCTCGGTGAGGACTGGGTCACCAGCAAGGGCCGAACGCACCGCGGAGAGATCCGGTGGGACCTACTGCGTCGGTCAGCCGAGAGTTCGGCCCGCACTGATCGACCCGGCATGTTCTACCCGTTCTTTGTCACGCCTGCCGGCACGATCCTGAGCATCGGGGACGCGATCCCCTTGAGCACCAGCCGGGACGCAGTGGTCGCCCCCGACGGCGCCGTGGCGGCATGGCCGATGCGCAAGAACGGTTCCGAAGGCCGCTGGCGCCTAGGTCCAGCGAGTGCCCGCGAGGCGATGGCGAACGGTTACATCAAGGTCGGCGCCTTCAAGGGGGAGACGACGCCGATCTACTACCTGACCAGTGGCGAGCAGGCGAAGATCGCGGACGGCATCTACCAGGTGACGGGCCTCGCGTCAGACGGTTCAATCACCACCGACACGCTGGAGGCGGGTTCTCGGCGGGTGATCCCGAGCACGCAGTGGCGAGTGGCTGCACATGACTCAACCCAGTACGGATCGCGACTCCTGCTCGACCTGCTGCCCGACCGGCGCTTCCCGTTCCCGAAGTCCCTCTACGCGGTGGAGGACTGCCTGCGGTTCTTCGTCACCAATAAGCCAGACGCACTCGTCGTTGATTTCTTTGGCGGTTCAGGAACAACAACGCACGCAGTTGCCCGCCTCAATCGCCAGGACGGAGGGCGCCGGCGCTCCATCCTCATCACGAACAACGAGGTTTCTGCGGCGGAGCAGAGTGCGCTGCGCAAGCAAGGTGCGCGCCCGGGAGACTCGGACTGGGAATCACTCGGGATATGCGAGCACATCACGAAGCCAAGGATCCGGGCTGCCTTTACAGGACAGGACAGGGCAGGCCACGCGCTGAAGGGCGAGTACAAGTTCGTTGACGAGTTCCCGATGGAAGAAGGGTTCGACGAGAACGTCGAGTTCTTCGACCTGACGTACCAAGACGCCCAGCTCGTCGAACTCGACATGGCGTTCGCGGCCATCGCGCCGCTGCTGTGGATGCGCGCTGGCTCGCAGGGCCGACGCATCAACGAGCCGACCAGCACGTTCGACATCGCCGACACGTATGCGGTGCTTTTCCGTGTCGACGCCGCCGCCGGGTTCCTGGCCGCGTGCGCGAAGACGCCGGGGCTGCGCACCGCCTTCATCGTCACCGACGACGAGAAGCAGTTCCAGATGGTCGCCGGCACCCTCCCTCCGGGTGTCGAGCCGGTGCGGCTCTACGAGTCCTACCTGCGGACGTTCGAGATCAACACGGGCAAGGAGTAGCCATGCTGTACGCGCTCAAGGACTACCAGGTCGACGCAGTCGAGGACGTGCTCAACCGGCTGTCCGTGTGCGCCAGCGACTGGAGGGAACGCGGTTCCCGCAAGTCGTTCGCCCTGTCGTCGGTGACCGGCTCCGGCAAGACGATCATCGCGGCGACGGTCATCGAGGCGTTGATCCACGGATCCACCGAGTTCGACTTCGAACCCGAGCCGGGTGCCGTGGTGCTCTGGATCAGCAAGGAACCGAGCCTGAACGAGCAGACCCGCACGCGCATCCGCGAAGCCGCCGACCGCATCCCGGTCGGCGACCTCGTCGTCCTGGACAACGACTTCTCCGAGGACCGGCTGGAGAAGGGCACCGTCTACTTCCTCAACACCGGCAAGCTGTCGTCCGGGGCCCTGCTGGTCAAGCGGACGAACAGCCGCCCCGTCACGTTCTGGGAGGTGCTCGACAACACCATCAAGGACAAGAACCTCACCCTCTACCTCATCCTGGACGAGGCCCACGAAGGCATGAGGCCTCTGAAGGGGAAGGACGAGGACGAGCGCGAGACGATCATCGCGAAGATCATCAACGGGCACGACGGCTACGCGGCTGTCCCCATCGTGTGGGGCATCTCCGCCACCGTGAAGCGGTTCACCGACGCGATGGCCGTCGCGGAGGGCCGAGGGACCGAGCCGAACGTCGTGATCGACCCCGTCCGCGTCCAGAAGTCCGGGCTGCTCAAGAGCAGCCTCTGCCTCGACATCCCCGATGAGAAGGGCGACTTCGAGACGACGTTCATTCGCGACGCGACGCGGGAGTTCATCGCGCTGTCCACGCTGTGGCACGACTACGGGGTCGGGCAGAACCTGGACCAGCCTGTGCTGCCGCTGATGGTCGTGCAGATCCCGAACAAGGACAAGGCGGACGCCGACCAGGGCTACGGCGACGAGGACCGCGCGATCGTCCGGGTGCTGGACACTATAAGGAAGCACTACCCGGGCTTCGATGACGGCTGTGTCGCTCACGTGCTGGGGGACCGCGACGACATCGCGGTCGGCCCGTACGCGATCCCGCGCATCAAGCCGGTGGACGTCCAGGGGCGCACCGACATCCGGGTGCTGATCGCCAAGGACGCCATCAGCACCGGCTGGGACTGCCCCCGGGCGGAGGTGCTCCTGTCGTTGCGCCCGGCCAGGGACGAAACCCACATCACGCAGTTGCTCGGCCGGATGGTCCGGACCCCACTTGCGCGCTCGACCAGCGATGCGCGGCTGGACTCGGCCAGCTGCTACCTGCCCCACTTCGACAAGCCGACGGCCAAGCGCGTCGCCGAAGAGATCATGGGCATCAGGGGAGCGACGGGAAGGCCGCCTGTTGAGCCGATCGGCCCGAGGGTGCTGTTCTCCCCGACCGACCTGACGTGGAACACGCACGTCCCGGCGGAGGTCAGGGACACCCTGCGGACGCTGCCGTCCCTGCCCAAGCCGGCGCTGCGACCCCGGCCGATCAAACGGCTCCTGCAGGGGGCGGTGGCCCTCGCGCAGGACGAACTCGTCGTCGACCCGAACAGCGAGGCGCTGGCGTACCTGTTCTCGGTCCTGGACGGACGCATGGCACAGCACAAGGACGAGATCGACGCGCAGGCGGACGCGATCATGGCCGCCGAGATCCGCCGGATCAGCGCCCGCCGCGGAGAAGCCGTCGCGCAGGAGAAGCAGGTGACCCGAGACGCTGACGAGAACACCGTCAACGAGGCGTTCAGCCACACCCGCCGGACCCTGACCACGACAGTCGCGAACGGCTACCTGAAAAGGGCCTACGCACCGGCGATCGCTGAGCACACGTTCGACGGAGGGCTGACGTCCATCCGGGCCAGGGTCGCGGCGCTGTCGAGCATCACCGTCAACGGCGAGCAGGTCGTCGTCCGCGCCGTCGAGGACGCCGCCGACCAGAAGACCCGAGACTGGCTCGACACGCACCGGGCCGCCATCACGAACCTGTCCGAGGAACGCCGGGCCGTCTACGACGACATCCGCGCGCAAGCCCGCGAGCCGGAGATCGTCTACACCGAACTGCCGACCGCCCTAAGGGTCGACCGCAGCGACGACGACGGCCAGCCGCTGCCCACCGTCGACCGGCACGTCCTGTCGGACCCCGACGGCAACTACCCGTTCGACGAAAGGCTCCTCAACGAATGGGAACGCGAGGTCATCCTCCAGGAACTAGCCCGCAAGTCCGTCGTCGCCTGGTACCGCAACCCCTCGGCCGCGAGCACGTACTCCCTGCGCATCCCCTACCTCAAGGACGGCGAATGGAAGTCGCTGCAGCCCGACTTCATCTTCATCGACCGCAACGGCGACGGCGGCCTCACCGCGTCGATCGTCGACCCGCACAGCGGCCACCTCTCCGGCTCCCTGGAACGCCTCGTCGGCCTCGCGAACTTCGCGGAGAAGCACGGGTACGCCTTCGGGCGCGTCGACTCCCTCGACTGGGACAAGGACAAGGCACTGCGCGTGCTCGACATGAAGGACCCCGCAACCCGCGCCGCGGCCCGCGCGGCCGGCAGCACCGTCGACCTGTTCAACGGGCCGCACGCCCGGAGGTACCGGGCGCCATGATGTTCCAGCGCCGGGATTCGCTTGCAGCCCGAGTTGCGAGCGGAAAACGACCTCTTTCCGCGCGGGAAGGACACCCAGGGCTCGGGCGCCCGGCGCAGGTCGCAGATCCAGCCTCCAGGCCGCAGCGCAGCCGTTCCATTAGTCCGTCGCGGCTGCCACCCGGCGTGTCGTAGTCCGTTTTATCGATGGGGTGGGTCACGATGGTGTAGGCGACATGCAGCGACCGCTGGACGCCGGAAAGGCACACCATGCGGTACACCGAGACTCTGCTCGACGACATCCGGTCGCAGATCGAGCCAGACGACGTCGTCGTGAAGGAGGCCAAGGACCGCAGGCGCCTTGTCCAGGACGCCGCCACCAGCTACGGCCACACTCGGCAGACGTTCCCGTCGGGGTCCCTCGCGCACGGGACCGCGATCTGCCCCATCCACCGCAGGGACAAGGGGCTCGACGCTGACTGCGCGGTCGTCCTGGACCCCGCCAAGTGGCCGTACCTGGGACCGGAGACGAGCGCGAACGAGCCGCCGGACGCGACGGTCGAGCCGTTCCGGGCGCACGTCGAGCGGCACATCCGGCGGAACGGCTACCCGAAGGCGAAGGTCACCGTGACCAAGCGCGCCGTGCTGGTCGAGTTCAAGGCCCCGCTGCCCGAGGGTGAGGACCCGAGCGTCGACCTGATCGTCGCCCTGCCGCGCACTCCGAACGGCGTGTGGATCCCGAACACCGAGCAGCACCGTTGGGACCCCTCGGACCCCGAGAGGCACACCGAGCTGTTCCTGGGCCCCGACTCCGCGAAGGACCTGCGGGTCATGCGCGCCCGGGTCGTCCGGCTCGCGAAGGCCGAGAACAAGCGCACCGACCCGCCCGCGTTGTGCAGCTTCAACATCGAGGCCCTCGCGATCATGTTCCTGACGGAGGTGCTCCCCCTGGACTTCGCGCTCCGCCGCCTCTGGGCCGCAGGCGCCGACGACCTGAGCAGGCGCCTCACCCCCGACCCGGCGTGGGTGTCCGGGCCGATCAAGGTGAAGGACCGCCTCGCCGCCTCCGCCCGATGGCACGACAACGCCGTGCGCCTCACCAAGGCCATCAACGGCTCGGCCTACCCGGAGAGCGTGCGGGAGACGCTCCAGCCCCTGTGGCCCGACTACGTCCCCGACAGCGGCGGCGGCAGCCGCGCCCGCGAGCAGGCGTCGTACGCGTCCGCCCTGCGAGCCGGAAGGCCCGTGTACGCCGCGCCCGCAGGCGGCCTGAGTCTCGCCGCCACCGGAGCCGCCATCAAGCAGCCGCGGTCGTTCGGCAGCGACTGACCGGTGTACCGGCGGGCGGGCACGTGCTGGACCGAGGACCTGGTCCTCCGGGCCCGGTACGAGCGCCCAGCCCGCGAGGCCTACCCGGACCTGAGACACCGCCGCGTGCAACGACGCGTCGGACCGGTCGATGTGTACACGGTGGCCGTCCCCGTGCCCGGCTACGACCCACGGACCGTGACGGTCGAGGTCGAGCGGGGCCAGCCCAACACCGTCGCGGTGTACGCCGACGGCCCGACCGACAGCCCGCACCGCTTCGGCGACCGAGACCGCCACCGCCTGTGCATCTGGCACCCCCGAGACCCCGACGACCGCCGCTGGGTGCCCGAGGACGGCCTGCTCGCCTTGCTAGGCATGACCGCCACGCACCTGTTCAAGGAAGCGTGGTGGCGCGAACACGGGGAGTGGCTCGGGCATGAGGCGCCCCACACGGCTGCGCCCGTTCCAGAGACAGGGAAACAGCCTTGACGACACAGACCGCCGGCCCCGTCGTCCCCACCACGGCGGCGTCGCCGTCCGCGACCGCCAGCGCCACCACGACGGTCCCCACGACCAACCCCGCGCCCATCCCGGCTGGCGGCGCAGGCGCGGGAACCGTCGCGCTCACGGCAGCGGTGACCGCCGCCGTCATCACGGCAGCTGTCGGGCTGTGGCTCCAGCGGCTCAAGACCCGAGGTGAGGCCCGGGAACGCGCCCGCATCCTCTACGCCGAGGCATACCAGTGGTACGGCCAGTACAAGGAGTTCCCCTACGCAGTACGCCGCAGGCGCACCGGACCGCCGACCACGGTCGAGGCCGACGAGCGCATCCGGCTCTCAGAGTCCATGCGTGAGGTCCAGGCCAAACTCGACTACTTCCAAGCCTGGACCAGCCTGGAGCACAGGCAGGTCGGCGAGAAGTACAACGAGTTGCTCAGCCAACTCCGGCGAGTGGCCGGCGGAAGCATCCGGGCCGCCTGGACCGAGCCCGGCACCAGCAACGACGCCGGCATGAACATGCCTCCTCCCCGAGTTGACCTGGACGCGCTCAAGCCCTACGAGAACGCCTACCTGCAGGCCGTTCGCGACGCCCTGAAAGCCAAGGGCCGATGATCGTGACAGCGACTACGGCGAGCCTGTGCAACGACCAAGCGGTGGCACGCCAGAGCGCACGATCCTGCGGGAAGCGATCCCGCCCCAACCCCCGCGTTCCGGATCAGCCATGATCCGCTTCTGGCTGTCAGAAGACAACACGATGACCTGCAGCGTTGGGTTTACTACAAGCCCCGCGAAGAAAGTTACAGCCCTCCGCTAGAGTTGAATCATGGCAGGGTTCCGGTCGTTGCGACAACGCATGGCCGGTGGACCCGACCCCAATGAGGTCCTTTCGCTCCACGTGGAACCGCACTTGAACCAACCCCTGCTGAATTGGCTGGCGGAGACTTGCGACAACTACTGGTCCTCCGAGCGATGGGACGTCCTGGCACAGGCCCTGAAGATCGACTACACCGGCAGGCCATCCCGCAACGCGATCATGGTCGCGATCAACGCCGACAACGACCTGATTCTGGACTTGCTGGACTTCCGCCTCAAACTTGGGACAGGTTGGGAGCACCAGGCGTCGCTGGCCGACATCTTGTTCCTGGGCGGCTCGGGTTACCGGCTCACCGACGGCAAGGACGGGCTGGAGAAGATCGTCGACGAGACTGTCCGCGCAGCCGCCCTCGCTGCGATGGACGCCGCCGAACCGTCTGCAGCCGAGCACCTGCGTGAAGCGTGGTCTGCCACGCTCGGCCGGAACAGCAATCCCACGCAAGCCCACGCCGAGATGGTGAGAGCCGTGGAAAGCGCTTCCCGTCCGGTGGTCACACCCAACAACGGCGAGGCGACCCTCGGCACCATCATCGGCCAGATGACGAGCCAGGCGGCGCTCTACAGCACGCACGGGGCCAGCGAAAAAAACGACGGCATCGGCGCCGTGGTCGCCATGATGCGGATGGTCTGGCAACAGCAGACCGACCGCCATGGCGCCAACCCAACCATCCCCGCCACGCAACGCCGAGTGGAGTTCCTACTGCCGGTGACGGCTGCGCTGGTCCATGCCTTCTCCACAGGCGCCGTGTTCCGAAAGTAGAACGATCTCGTCGGCCCCTACTGGTTCCAGATGGATGTATTGCGAGGAACTGGGCCTGTGACAGACCGTGAGGGACTAGCTACCCGGTGACGAACCACTTGCCGTCTCGCAGGGCGAGCTTCGTGTCGCCGTCGCTGCTGGGGTGGCCGCCGAACGTCACGGCGGACTCCGGGACGACGGCGGTGTCGCCGTTGACCTGGACGGCCTTCGCGTCGACCTTCACGTCGGCGAGCCCGGCGCGTTTGCCCGGGTCGTACTGCTTGGCGAAGAAGCTCTGGCAGTCGGTGCCCGCGGCGGTGAAGCGTGCCATCGAGGCGGGCAGGACCAGGGCGCAGGCCTTGCCGAACTCCCCTGCGTGGACGTCGTCGTACACGGCGGTGGTTAGGGACTGCGGGCTCGACTGGGTGCCGCCGCCGCCCGAGCAGGCGGTGAGCAGCAGGGGGAGCGACAGGACGGCGGCCGTGCGGGCGTGGCGGGGCATGCGGGCTCCAGAGGGTTCGTGGCGGGTGTGGGAGGTCTGCGAGGCTCGGGGTGGCGCCGGGGGTCAGAAGTCGACGTCGGTGGCGGGGGCGACGGTCGCCGGGTCCGGCAGGGCGGGCGCGGGCGGCGGTGTCGTGGCGTAGCCGGTGAACCGGGTCGTGCCGGTGAGGCGCCCGAAGGGTGTGCCGAGGGTCCGTACGGTGAGCCGGACCCGCACGAACGCGGGCCGGCCCTGCAAGTCGACGCCGACGTCGAACTGCTGGTAGGGACGCCCGGCGCGGTGCGCCGCCCCCGTGAACAGGTCGGCGAGCGGGTCGCCGCTGGCCCCTGTCACTGCCAGGGCGGTGTAGCAGCGGGCGGCCGCGAGTCCGCTCGGACAGGCTGCGGGCGCGGCGCTGCCGGCCCGGGCGAGCAGCGCGGTCAGCACGAACGGGTCGTCGGTGTAGCCGGAGCCGTCCCCGGGGGTGGTGTTGTCGCTGCCGAGCCACGCGAGCCGTTTCGGCAGGGTCCTGCCCGGCATGGCGGTCGGCGTCCCGATGGGCTGGGTGAGGGTGCGCCTGCCGTGGTCGAGGTGCAGCAGGCGGGTGCTCTTCCCGCTCGCCAGGGTGAGGATGGTCTCGGCGTCGCCCCTGGCGGGCGCGGCGGTGTCGGTGCCGGTGACGTGGCTGCTCTTGCCGGTGTCGGCGAACGCGATGAGCGAGTCCAGGGTCGTGGTGGAGGACGCGGTCTGCGCCCACCTGGCCGCGGCGCCGCGGACGGCAGCGAGCGCCGCAGGGTCCCCGGGGGGTGCGGCCGGGACCGGCAGGTACCCGTCCGGGATCGGCACGTCGTGCGGCCAGCCGGGGTCGATCCTGGTGTTCGTGTCGCCGGTCCACGTCGCCAGGGCCCAGCCGCTGCCGCTGCGAGCCAACTCGTATCCGGCGTGCCCGGTCAGGCGCCACGGCTCGGGGTGGCCCTGCGGGTCGGCGAGGGCGTACCCGGCGGTGCCCGACCACCGGACGATCAGGTCGCCGTTGCCGCCGGCCCCGACGGTCCAGTCCTGCCTGCCGAGCACGACGCCCGGTCCGACCCATCGCAGGGCGCCGCAGTCGTCGCGTTTGCGGGCGCTGCCGATGGTCGCCTCGATCGCCGCGCCGTTCCCGGGCTTTGCCAGGAACGTCCGCAGGAACGGGGTGCCCAGGGCGGTCGCCGGGGCCGCGCTTCGTGGGCCGCACAGGTACCCCCGGTCCAGGCGCGTCGCCGCGAGCAGCCGGGCCGTGAACGTCAGCGCCGAACCGACGGACACGCGGTCGTACCCGGAGACGGCGGTCGGCGCGGGCAGCGTGGCCGCGAGTGCCCTCTCGGCGTCGGCGACGGTGCCGGTCGCGGGCCGGAGGGTGCTCGTCTCCTGGCGGTCGCCGAGGGCGGCCAGGTCGGCGGCGTCCAGCGCGCTGCCCTGGTGCGTTGCAGCCGGGATGCGCGCGGCGGTGTGCGCCGGGCCGCCTGCCGACGAGCAGCCGGCCAGGCCGGCGACGGCGAGGCCGAGCAGGACTGTCCCGACCGGGCGGGCGCGGGGTCCGGGAGGATGCGTCGGCAGCGGGCGGGTCTGGGCGGAACGCACGGTCTTCAGCGTGGCCTCCTGATGGGGGCCGACGAAGCCCGCGGAACACCAACAGAGGTTGGTGTCCGGGGGACACAATCACCCGTCCGATCCGTCGGTCAACATATACAGAACACCAACCACTCTTGGTTCCCGGGCTGGGGGCCGGTCCCTAGCGTCCGTCGCGATGGCGAGCGGGCAGGACGAGCGGTACACACGCGCCCTCAAGGAGTTCACCGCCCTGCTCCGGGACCAGCGCCTCCGGGCGGGACTGACGCAGACCGACCTGGCCGAGCGCGCTCGGCTGTCCGTGACGATGGTCCAGAACCTCGAACGCCCGTCCTACGCAGGCAATCCCCGGCTCAGCACACTGCTTGCACTGGCCGGGGCACTCGGCGTCCCGCTCGAAGCCCTGCTCCCCACCGATCCGGACACGTAGCGAGCCGCGCCAACAGGGCCGGCCAGCCGCCCCCGACTGCCGCCCGCCTACGTCACGCAAATCGGTGCGCTGTTCCGGAAGGGTTCGGGGCCGGTTCACCTCGGGCCGAACCCGGGTCGGTAGTGACCTGGCGACGCGTGGTCGCGGAAGCCGAAGCCGGGGAGCGTCCGCTCCCGACGGGGTGGATCCGGGGTAGGGCAGCCTTGCGGGTCATAGGGTTGTCCGGCATCCGCGAGATCGAAGGTTCGGTACGGTGCCTCACCCGGTCATGGTGCCGCTTCGGCGCGCGACGAGAGCGGGTATTCGCTGGTGCGGCGGTCAGCGGGGGGTCACCGGTGGACGGTGCCAGGCGGCCCAGCGGCGTACGTCGTCCGCCCGCCAGACGTTGCCCATGCGCAGGACGGCCAGCGGGCGGGGGAAGTCCTCGCGCTCTGCGATCTTCAAGACCCGCTGCCTGCTTACGCCGAGCAGCACGGCGACCTCGGCCGTGCCATGAGTTCCCCCACGGAGGAAGCGCCCTTGACGCCTGACAGCACGAACAGTCAACGCGCGGCCGATGGTGCGACCTGAGGCGCGCGGCCGCGACGCCCGATGGCCGCGGGGCCCTCGCCCAGGCTCGGGCAGAGAGCGACATGGTTCGCGACCACCGGCAGCAGGCCACCGACCATGACCGGCGGCAGCGGCGAGCCGTGCCGCAGGCGAACACGAACTTCGCGAGCTGCCGCGTGATCGCGGAGGCCCTCGACGTGAGTCTCGGCACGGTCCAGCAGTGGATGGCCGCTGCGGCGCGTGACCGCGACGACAGTCTTGGGTGAACTACCTCGGCGGCGGCTGCGTCAGCGCCGCCTGCCGGGTCGCGGGGCGCTGAGGCGAGGGGACAGACAGCGAGCGCCCGGTGCGCCCCCTCGCCCTGGGCGCCCCACCGGCGCTGAGGGCGTGCCAGAGTTCGGCGTGGTCTACCGGTACGAAGAGCTCGGGGACGAGGAGTTCCAGCGCCTAGTGGCTGCGCTCGTGGCGCACGAGGGCAGCCGGCGGGTGCAGGCCATGCCTGTCGGCCAGAAGGACGGCGGCCGTGACGTCGTCGACGGGGAAACGACCGTCCAGGCGAAGTACTCGAAGGACGGCCCCCGGAAGAAGGGCCCGGTCGCGTGGCTCCTGGCCGCCCTCGACGGGGAGAGAGCGAAGGTCGAGGGGCTGGTCCGGAGGGGGACTCGGCACTACGTGCTCGCGACGAACGTCGCTGGAACGGCCGCCCTGGACGTCGGCACGATCGACCGGATCGGGCCGGAGCTGCGCGCCAGGCAGGCCACCTTGGGGCTCGACAGCCTCGTCGTGTGGTGGCGGGACGACCTGGACATGCGCCTGGCTGCCGCGCCGACGGCGCTCAAGCTCGCCTTCCAGCGGGTCCTGCTCGGCGACGAGCTCCTCGCGTTGACACTGCTTGCGGCGGACGGCTCCGGGGGGCGTGCCGACGAGACGCTCACGGCCTACGTGGCGGACCGATTCGAAGCCGACAGTAAGGTGCGCTTCGAACAGGCCGGCCTCAACGGCCCGACGGTCGAAAAGCTGTTCGTGGACGTGCCAGTGCTGTGCACAGCACCGTCGTCGGCCGCTGGCAAGCTCCTGGACCGGCTGGGTTCCGCGCTCGACGACCTGGCGGCCGGTCCGTCCCCGATCGGCGCATCCGAGGTCGAGGCGGACATCCTCGACGGCCCGGGGGAGTCGGACGCGCACGCGGCGGGCGGGGCACGGCTCCTGCTCCACCCGGCCTGGACCGGCAACGCGGTACTGGTCGGGGGCCCTGGACAGGGCAAGACGACCCTGTTGCAGTCCGTCTGCCAGTTCCACCGGGCGAGGCACCTGCGGGACGAGACGTACTGCGCCGAGCTGAAGCCCTCGGGGCCTGTGTCCGACCTGGCCCGGGTGCCGGTCCGGCTGGATCTGCGGAAGTTCGCGGCCTGGTCCGCGATGGGGAACCGGGTGAGGTCGCTGGAGGAGTTCGTCGCAGCGGACGTCGCGGAGCACAGCGGCGGCCGGGCGTTCACGGTCGAGGACCTGGCGCGCGTCGTGAAGGAGCGGCCCGTGCTGCTCGCGCTCGACGGACTGGACGAGGTGGCGAGCCTCGACGAGCGTGAACGGGTCGCCGGCGCCATCCGGGTGACGGAGAACCGGCTGCGGCAGAACGCGCTGGACCTCGTGGTCCTGGTGGCGACCAGGCCCGGCTCGGTATCCGTGGGCACGCTGCTGGGGGAACGTTTCCCTGCGCTGCTCCTCCAGCGGCTCACCGGCGCCCTGCGTCTCGCGTACCTGAACCGGTGGGCGGCCCAGGCGGGCCTTACCGACGACGACACTGCCCGGCTCCGCACGACCTTCGTCGACAACTACCGGCTCCCGCACGTCCGCGAGCTCGCGTCGAACCCGATGCAGCTCACGATCCTGCTGGACCTGCTGGAGCGCCGCGGGCTCCTGCCCGAGCAGCGCACACGGCTGTACGACGACTACGTCAAGGTGTTCCTGGACCGCGAGGCCCCGAAGGAGCCGCTCGTCGCCTCGCGGCGGGACCTCGTGGAGGACGTGCACGCGTTCCTCGCTTGGCACCTGCAGTCGACCGCCGAGTCCCGAGGGGGGAGCGGCGCGGTCGCCCTCGACGACCTCCGCGCACTCCTGACCGACTACCTCAAGGACAAGGGCTCGGACGACCGGAGGGTCGTCGAACTGTTCCAGGCGCTGACGCAGCGCGTCATCTGCCTCGTGCAACGCGAGCCGGGCCAGTTCGAGTTCGAGGTGCAGCCGTTGCGGGAGCACTTCGCGGCCCGGCACATCTTCGAGAACTCGCCGGCGACCGGTCCGGGCAACAGCCGCGACGACTGCCTGCTCGCCCTGGTCACCCGGCCATACTGGTCGAACGTGCTCCGGTTCCTCGCCGGGCGCCTGTCGAAGATGGAGCTCAGGGCCCTGCCGTCCAGCCTCCGCGCCGCTGGCCGAACCGACCCGCTGGACCGGCTCCCGTTGGTGCGGGCTCTCGCGGCGTTGCTACTCGACGACCAGGTGTTCCTCGCGCACGACTCCGGTCCCGTCCGGGAAATGGTCGACATCGCGCTCGACGGGCCAGGGGCGGTCCTCGCCGCCGACGGCCTGCTCGAGCTGCCCGGGGGCCGGTTCGTGCTGTCCCAGGGCACGGTCCGGGAACAGGTGGCCGCGCACTGCCGGGAACGGCTGCTGACCCAGCCCGACCGGCCGTCCCGTGAGGCGCTAGCGGAGGTACTCCTCGACCACGACGACCCCTCCGCTGTGCGGGCCTGGTGGTGGACGGTGGACGTGCCCGGCAACACCTGGCTGGCGACCGCGGCGGACCTGCGGGCCCTTGACGGCATGGACGCGACGGGCGCCGCCCGCGTCCTGGCGGCCGCCGGACCGGAAGGACGGACGCCCCCCGACGGCACCGACCCGCTGAGCGTTGTCCTGCTCAGGGCGGCCAGCGACACCGACGACGATCGCCTGCTCGGGCGTTGCCTACGGGAGTTCGCGTCCGGCGCCGGGGACCTGGAACCCGCGGCGGGCCGCGGCGGGCCGCTCGGGAGGCTGCACGCCGCCACACGGCCGCTTGACTGGGCCGCCGACTGTCGGGCCAACGCCGGACCGGGCACCGCGCGGAAGCGCACCCGGAGCCGGCACGGCACACCCGCCGTCCCGGCGCTGACCGCAGGCCGCCTGGAGGCGCTGCGGGCGGAAGCCCAGCCGACGGACGGGCCCGGCCTGCGCTCCGCGCTGAACCGGCTGGACCAGCTCGTCGGCGACACCTGGCTACTTCGGCAAGCCGTCCTCGACGCACCGGCCCACCTCCTGCCGACCGCCGGCACGGCCCCACAGCCGCTGCACCGCGAGCCCTCCGTCGACGGCCTAACAGCCTGGGCCGCCACAGCCCGTGCCCAGCGCCGCGACCACACCTGGTGGCACGGGTCCCGGCCGGGACCCGACGACGTGCTCGGCGGACTGACCTGGGCGCTCGCCCTGGTCACCACCGCAGCCGCGGCCACCGTTCAAGCCTGCGTGGCCGCCCTCGAAGAAACCGTCGCCGCGCTACCCGGACCCGCGCTCGGGAGCCTGCTCGTCGCCACGCACGTGCGCGGGCAACAGCCGTCCTACCGCCGGCTCGACCTGCACGACGCCGTCCGCCTGCACGCCATCGAGCCCGTCCCCGCGACGGCTCTGCTCCTCTACCCCTTCGCCTTCGACGCGACCAAGGAACGCCTCGCGCCGCTCATAGCCGCCGGGCTGCCCGACCTGATGCCCCTCGGCGTGCACGTCGCCGCCCTCGCGCTCGCCGCCGTCCGCAAGACCGGGAACGCACCTGCCGCACAGTCCTACCGAGGCTCACGTCGCACCGTGCCGCTGGACGTCCCCGCCACCACGACCGTCACCACGGACGCGATGGCCCGGAAGATCCTGAACACGCCCGGCGACTGGCCCAAGGACCTCGTCCGCCTTGCCAGCGACCGCCTCGCCCGGCTGCTCGCCCGGCAGCCCGCGCTCGCGGAAGTCGCCACGGCCAACCACTGGTTCCCGCGCTGACCCACCGGCGTACGCCCAGAACGACCCCGACCCGTACAGGAACCCCTTACGCCGAAGCCGCCCCGCACGTGGTGAATGCTCGACACCGGACGACCGACCGACCGCCGGGCCGATACCGACGGCATGACGGCAGTGCGCAGGGACGGCGACCCGGGGACCGCCCGTGTCGAGGTTCCGCCCGCCCTGCCCGCGCTCCCAGCCGGTCCGGAGGACGCCAGGCGCCTCATCGCGCTCCTGACCAAGATGCACGACAAGGAACAGGCCCGCGCGGAAGACAGCACGCGCGAGGCCAGGAGGGCCACACGACGTGCCAGTTGAACCGATCGACCGCCGTACGCCCAAGACAGGTGGGCGCGACCTCGCCTTCAGGGCGTACTACCGCGTCAGCCTGGAGGACAACCAGGACGAGATCGCGAGCCGGAACTGGCAGCGTGCCCGCGCCGAGTCGACCATCGCCGGGCACGGAACGATCGTCGGGGAGCACTTCGACGTCGGCTACAGCAGGAGCCTCCCGTGGAAGCGCCGCCCGGAGGCGGCCGCGCTCCTCGCCGCCTGCGCCGACCCCGGACGGGACTTCGACGCGGTCGTGGTCGGGGAACCGCAGCGCGCGTTCTACGGCAGCCAGTTCAGCGAGACGTTCCCGACCCTCACGCACTACAAGGTCGGACTGTGGATCCCCGACGTCGGCGGAGAGATCGACCCGCAAAGCGACGTCCAGGACATGATGATGGTCATCTTCGGCGGTCTCGCGAAAGGCGAGCGCCGCCGGGTCCAGATCCGGGTCCGCAGCAGCATGGCCGAACAGGTCCGCGTCCAGGGCCGGTTCCAAGGCGGCCGCCCGCCCTACGGCTACGCCCTCGCAGACGCCGGACAGCACCCCAACCCCCGCAAGGCCGCCGAGGGGTACCGCCTCAAACGCCTCGTGAGCGACCCGGCCGCCGCCGGCGTCGTCCGCCGCATCTTCGACGAGTACCTCACGGGCCGGGGCCTCGGCAGCATCGCGCGCAGGCTCGACGCCGACGGGATCCCGTGCCCGTCCGCCAACGACCCGGACCGCAACCCGCACCGCAGCCAGGCCGGCTGGCACGCCGCAACAGTGCGGGCGATCCTGGAGAACCGCCGGTACACAGGGCACGAACAGTGGGGCAAGACCAGCAAGACGGAAGTCCTGCTCGACCCGGACAACGTCCCGGCCGGCTACCGCACCGTCCAGCGCCGCAAGCCCAAGAACACCCAGGTCCTCAGCTTCAACATGACGCACGAGCCCGTCATCGGCGAGGCCGCCTGGCAGGCCGTCTCCGACAAGATGGACAGCGCACCCCCCGCGACCGCGCGGGAACGCGCAAAACGCCCCACCGCCCGGACCTACCTCCTCGCAGGACGCGTCCGATGCGCCCTGTGCCACCGGAAGATGGCGAGCACCTGGAACAACGACAAGCCCTACTACCGCTGCCTCGCCAAGACCCTGCACGGCCCGGCCGCCGCCGCCCACCCCCGCACCGCGTACCTCCCGGAACGGCTCGTCGAAGGACCCCTCGACAGCTGGCTCGGACAGCTGTTCCACCCGGACCACCTCGACGCGACAGCCGCAGCCCTCGCCGCCGCCGCCGGCGCCCCCGGCCTCGCAGACACCAGCCGCCGCGCCGCCGCGCAGACCCGCGCCGACACCGCGACGAAGGCCCTTGCCAACTACCAGCGCCTCGCCGCCGCAGGCCTTGACCCGGCCCTCGTCGTCGCATGGACAAACAAGGCCCTCGCCGAGCAACGCTCCGCCCAAGCCGACCTCACGGCGCTCCCCGCAGACGCCAGAGCCCACGAACCCGACATCCGAGCCCTGCTCAGCGCACTAGGCGACGTCCCCGCGCTCCTCGCCCAGGCCGACCCCGCCGACAAAGCCGAACTCTACGACCTGCTGGCGATCGGCCTCGTCTGGAACCCCACCACAGGCACCGCCAACGCAGAAGCAGGCATCCACGTCCACAGCCCACAACGAGCCGCAGACGCCAACGACACCAGCAGTCATGTACCTAATACGGGTGTCCGAGGGGGGACTTGAACCCCCATTCCCCGTAAAGGGAACTAGCACCTCAAGCTAGCGCGTCTGCCAATTCCGCCACCCGGACCGGTGTGCCCGGCGATGGAACCAGGCGGTCCACAGCATACAGAGTGCTAGCCGGTCGCTACCGTGCTCGTCATGAGCGCTGCGGAGGCCGAGGCCGTCGAGATCTGCCGGGACCTGATCCGCTTCAAGAGCGTCAACGACGGGACCGGCCGGGGCAAGGGGGAGCGCGCCGCCGCGGAGTACGTCGCGGGCAAGCTCGCCGAGGTGGGCCTGGAGCCGCAGGTGTTCGAGTCTGCGCAGAACCGCACCAGTGTGGTCACCCGGATCGAGGGCGAGGACAGCAGTCGCCAGGCGCTACTCATCCACGGCCACCTCGACGTCGTACCGGCGCAGCCGAAGGAGTGGACGTACGACCCGTTCGCGGCGGAGGTCGCAGACGGGTGCATCTGGGGGCGCGGCGCCGTCGACATGCTCGACATGGACGCCATGACGCTGGCTGTCATCCGGGAGCGGATGCGGACCGGACGCAAGCCCCCGCGGGACGTGGTTCTGGCGTTCGTCGCGGACGAGGAGGCCGGCGGGGTCTTCGGCGCGCAGTGGCTGGTGGAGAACCAGCCGCAGCTGTTCGAAGGGTGCACAGAGGCGATCGGCGAGGTCGGCGGGTTCAGCTTCAGCGTCAACGACGACCTGCGGCTGTACCTGATCGAGACGGCCCAGAAGGGCATGGCCTGGATGCGCCTGACGGCCAACGGGACGGCCGGGCACGGCTCGATGGTCAATGGCGACAATGCGGTGACTCAGCTGTGCGAGGCGGTGGCGCGGCTGGGCCGGCACGAGTTCCCGATCCACGTGACGAAGACGGTGCGGGCTTTCCTCGGCGAGCTGAGCGACGCGTACGGCGTGGAGTTCGACCCGGGCGACATGCAGGCCACGGTCGCCAAGCTCGGCCCGCTCGCGCGCATCGTAGGCGCGACGCTGCGCAACACAGCCAACCCGACGATGCTCGACGCGGGCTACAAGCACAACGTCATCCCCGGTACGGCGCATGCGATGGTCGACGGCCGCTTTCTGCCGGGGTTCCAGGACGCGTGGGAGCGCGAGCTCGACGAGGTGCTCGGCGAGGGCATCACCCGGGAATACACCCACTACGACATCGCGCTCGAGACCGACTTCGACGGGGCGCTGGTCGAGGCCATGAGCTCGGCGCTCAAGGCCGAGGACGCGGGGGCCCGCACGGTGCCGTACACGCTGTCGGGTGGTACCGACGCCAAGAGCTTCAGCCGGCTCGGCATGCGCTGCTTCGGCTTCTCGCCGCTCCGCCTACCGCCAGAGCTGGACTTCTCCGGCATGTTCCACGGCGTCGACGAGCGGGTGCCGCTGGAGAGCCTGGCCTTCGGCGTCCGGGTACTGGATCGGTTCCTCGACCAGAGCTGAGGATCAGCTCGGCATCGGGGGGAGCGGGTCGCCGCGCCTCAGTCGCCGCCGCATCGTCACCTGACGGCGGCCGTCCGGCCAGACCCGGTGCTGAGCGAGCTCCCACTCGCCGTACTCGGCGTGGATGCCCAGCAGCTCACGCGTCTGCTCCCGGCCGGCGCCGGCCGGCAGCTGCAGCGCGCGGTACTCATAGTTCGCCACCCGGTCAGACTAACGAGGTCTCCAGGTCCTTCGACGTCCAGTGCGGCATCGTCTCGGGGTAGCCGACGGCAGGTGCGGACACGTCGTCCAGGGCGGTCCGGATCTCCTCGGGCAGCTCGACGGCCTCTGCGGCCAGCGAGGCCTGCAGCTGCCCGGCTGTCCGGGCGCCGACGATCGGCGCGACGACGCCCGGCCGGTCGCGCACCCAGGCGAGGGCGACGGCGACGGGGGAGACCCCCAGGCCGTCGGCGGCGGTCAGCACCGCGTCCACGACCGAGGCCGAGTGGTCATCGAGGTAGGGCGCGACGAACTCCGAGAACTGCGCCGAGGCGCCGCGACTGTCCCCCGGGGGCCCGTCGCGGTACTTGCCGGTCAGCACGCCGCGCCCGAGCGGCGACCACGGCAGCAGCCCCACGCCCAGCGCCTGGGCGGCTGGGACGACCTCCCGCTCGACGCCGCGCTGCAGCAGTGAGTACTCCACCTGGTCGGCCACCAGGGAGGCCCGGCGCAGCGCCTGCTGCCAGGCGGCGGTGGCCGCGAGCTGCCAGCCGCAGTAGTTCGAGACGCCCGCGTACCGCACCCGTCCAGAGGCCACGGCAGTGTCCAGCGCCGCCATCGCCTCCTCCCACGGGGTCACCGGGTCCCAGGCGTGCAGCTGCCACAGGTCGACGTGGTCGGTCCCGAGCGCCTTCAGCGAACGGTCCAGGGCAGCCAGCAGGTGCCCCCGGGACGTGCCGCGCCCCATCGGCCCGGGCCCGGTCTCGCCGTACGCCTTGGTGGCCACGAGCACCTCCTCGCGCGGCACGACGTCGGCCAGCAGGCGGCCGAGGACCCGCTCGCTCTCGCCGCCGGCGTACACATCTGCGGTGTCGACCAGGGTCCCGCCGGCCTCGCGGAAGGCGATCAGCTGCGCCGCCGCGTCGTCCTCGTCGGTGTCGCGACCCCAGGTCATCGTGCCCAGGGCCAGGCGGGACACGACGAGGCCGCTGCGGCCGAGGTGACGCTGCTTCACCGGCAGGACGCTACCGTCGGACCCAGAACGGGGATCCCGTCCGACCCGGAAAGGGGATCACTGTGCAGCTCGGACTCAACCTGGGGTACTGGGGCGGCGGGAACGACTCCGACAACCTGGCGCTGGCCAAGCAGGCCGACACCCTCGGCTTCGCCGTGGCGTGGGTCGCCGAGGCGTACGGCTCGGACGCGGCGACCGTGCTCGCCTGGGTGGCCGCCCAGTGCCCCACGATGGACATCGGCTCGGCCATCTTCCAGATCCCGGGCCGTACGCCGGCGAACTGCGCGATGACCGCGGCGACCCTGGACACCCTGTCCGGCGGCCGGTTCCGGCTCGGGCTCGGGGTCTCCGGCCCGCAAGTCAGCGAGGGCTGGCACGGGGTGCGCTTCGACAAGCCGCTCGCCCGCACCCGGGAGTATTCCGACATCGTCAAGCTGGCCCTGTCCCGGCAGAAGGTGCGCTACGACGGCCAGCACTACGTCCTGCCGCTGCCCGACGGGCCCGGCAAGGCCCTGCAGCTGACGGTGCACCCGGTGCGTGAGCACATCCCGATGTACCTCGCCGCCGTCGGCCCCAAGAATCTCGAGCTGTCCGGTGAGCTGTTCGACGGCTGGCTGGCGATCTTCTACTCGCCGGAGTACGCAGCTGAGTCGCTCAGGAGCATCGCGGCGGGCCGGGCGAAGGTCGGCAAGACCCTCGACGGCTTCGACGTCGTCCCGACCATGCCACTGGTCGTCGGGGACGACCCGCGGGCCTGCGCCGACCCGATCCGGTGGTACGCCGCGCTCTACGTCGGCGGCATGGGCAGCCGGGAGAAGAACTTCTACAACCAGCTCGCGGTGCGGATGGGCTTCGATGACGCTGCTGCCCAGATCCAGGACCTGTACCTCTCCCGCGACTACGACGGTGCAGCGGCCGCGGTGCCGTATGAGTTCATCGAGCAGACCTGCCTGCTCGGCAGCAAGGAGCGCATCGCCGAGAAGATGCAAATCCTCGCCAAGAGCGGGGTGACGACGCTGACCCTGTCGCCCTTCGGTGCCACGCAGCAGGACAAGATGGACTCCCTGCGCACTGCCGTCGAGGCGCTCGAGCTGTCAGGCGTCGGCTGACCACCACAGCCCCGCGGCCCCAGCTGGCCCGGGCCGCCCTGCTCGGGGTCGTCCAGGGCGCCGCTGAGGTGGTGCCCGTGTCCTCCTCCGCCCAGCTGCACCTGCTGCCCTGGCTACTGCTGCGGCGCGCGGGTGCCGGTCCCGCCCCACCCGCAGGCCACACCAGCCTGGCCGCCGCCCTGCACGCCGGCTCCTGCGCCGGCATCGCCTGGTCCCTGCGCCACGACCTGCCCGACCGCCGTACGACGGTGCTGCTCGCCGCGTCCGGTGTGCCCGCTGCCGTCGCCGGCCTGCTCGCGGCGGACCTCGTCGAGGCCCGGCTCGGGCGCCCCGGCCCCACCGCAGCGCTGCTCGCCGCGGCCGGGGTGCTCATGTGGGCCGCGGACCGCCGACCCTCGACCGTCCCCACTGTCGGGCCCCGTGCCACGGCCGCGGCAGCCGTCGCCCAGGTCGCCGCGCTGGCACCCGGGGTGTCCCGGGCCGGCGCCACCCGCACCGCCCTGCGGCTTCTGCAGGTCGAGCGCCGCGCCGCAGAACGCTTCTCGCTGCTGATGTCGCTACCGGTGACAGCGGGGGCAGCCGCCTGGATGCTGGCGCGGGCCGACCGGCCCGCCTCAGGTGAGCTCGCCGTCGGCGTACCGCTGGCTGCCCTCACCAGTGCGGCAGCGAGCACGGTGCTCGACCGGCGCGGCGTGCACACGACAACCGTCGCGGCCCTCTACCGTCTTGCAGTGGCCGCGGCTGTCGCCGTACGCCTGTCGCGCGAGAGGTCGCCGTGAACGTCCTGCAAGCCGTGGTGCTCGGTGTGGTCGAGGGGCTGACCGAGTTCCTGCCGGTCTCGAGCACCGGCCACCTGCTCATTGCCGAGAAGCTCATGGGGCTCAAGCAGGGCGACTCCCTCGTCGGCTTCACGGCGGTGATCCAGGTGGGGGCGATCCTGGCGGCCGTCCTGTACTTCCTGCGCGACATCGTGGCCCTGGTCCGAGCGTTCCTGCGCGGCCTGGTCAGCGGCGAGGCCCGGCGCGACCCGGAGTGGCGCTTCGCCCTCGCCGTACTCGCCGGGTCGCTGCCCGTGGCTCTGGTGGGTTTCGCCCTGAAGAGCGCCATCAAGAAGCTCGACACCAACCTGGTCCCCATCGCTCTGGGACTGATCGTGTTCAGCGCGGTCTTCATCGTGGCCGAACGACGCGCCACCCAGGAACGTCCCGAACGGTCACTCACGATCGCCGACGGCGTGCTGATCGGGCTGGCCCAATGCCTCGCGCTGATCCCTGGCGTGAGCCGCTCCGGAGCCACCATCTCCGGCGGCCTGCTGCGCGGACTGGACCGGGTCTCGGCGACCCGGCTGTCGTTCCTGCTGGGCATCCCGGCGCTGCTGGGGGCCGGGGCGTACGAGCTCAAGGACGCCAGCAAGGGCGACGCCGGCACCGTGCCGCTGGTCGTCGCGACCGTGATCGCCTTCCTGGTCGCCTACGCCTCGATCGCCTTTTTGCTGCGCTTCGTGGCGACGCACCGCATCACCTGGTTCGTGCCGTACCGCGTCGTGCTCGGTGTCGCCGTGCTGGTCGCCGTGGCCGCCTTCGGCGCATGAGCCGGACCACCCGCAGCGGTGAGACACTGATCGGGTGACGACCGTCGAGGACCGGGCCGCCGACAGCACGCTGGCCTGCCGGGCAGGCAGCGGTACGTCCTGCCGCGCGCACACCCGCGCGTACCTCGGCGGTCGCCTGGTCGAGGAGGGCTTCCCGGTCGACCAGGTCAGCAACCACCTGGACCGCGAGGGCACGGTCGTATGGCTCGACCTGCTGCAGCCGACCCAGGACGATCTCGAGGTCCTCATCGAGGAGTTCGGCCTGCACCCGCTGGCCGTGGAAGACGCCGTCAACGAGCACCAGCGCTCCAAGCTCGACCGGTACGCCGACCACCTGTTCTTCTCCTCCTACGTCGTGCACGTGGACGACGAGACCGCCGAGCTCGCGGTGCACGAGGTGGCGGCCTTCATCACGCCCCACGCCCTGATCACGGTTCGCAAGGGGGAGGGTCTGGAGGTCGGAACGCTGCTGGCCCGCTGGGACGGCTCCTCGGACCATGCCGGCGCGGGGGTCTCGTTCCTAGTACACGGCCTGGTGGACCTGCTCGTGGACGGTTACTTCGATGCGGTGCAGGAACTCGACGACCAGATCGAAGATCTCGAGGACGTGCTGTTCGACCCTGCGCCGCGCTCAAGCGAGCTGCAGCGCCGCAGCTTCGAGATGCGCAAGTCCCTGGTCCTGCTGCGCAGGGTGGTGCTGCCGATGCGCGAGGTCGTCAACACGATGATGCGCCCGGACTCCCACGTGGTCGATGACGCGATGCGGCCCTACTACCAGGACGTCTACGACCACGTCCTGCGGGCGACGGAGTGGACCGAGAGCCTGCGGGACCTGGTCTCAACGATCCTGGAGACCAATCTGACGTTGCAGGGCAACCGGCTCAACGAGGTGATGCGCAAGCTCACCGCCTGGGCCGCGATCCTGGCCGTGACCACCTCGGTCACCGGCTTCTACGGGCAGAACGTCCCCTACCCCGGGTTTGGCAAGCAGTGGGGCTTTGTGTGCTCGATTACGCTTCTGCTCGGTATCAGCGCCGGGATGTACGCCGGCTTCCGCAAGCGCGGCTGGCTGTAGGCCAGCTAGCGTTCTGGCATGACCACTGTGGTGCTCGTTCGGCACGGACTGACCGAGCTGACGGGTCCGGTGCTCGCCGGCTGGACGCCGGGCCTGCACCTGGATGAGCGCGGGAGCAAGCAGGCCGAGGCGGTGGCCGAGCGGTTGCGGCCGGTGCCGTTCGCTGCCCTGGTCAGCAGCCCGTTGGACCGGTGCCTGGACACTGCCGCGGTTATCGGCCAGGGGCGCGCGGAGCAGGTGCAGGTGGAGCAGGGGCTGGGGGAGTGCCGGTACGGCGACTGGACCGGCCGTCCCCTCAAGGAGCTCGCCAAGGACCCGCTGTGGAAGGTCGTGCAGCAGCACCCGTCGGCCGTGGTCTTTCCCGGGCCGCAGGGGGAGGCGCTGCGCGAAACCCAGCATCGCGCCGTGACGGCGGTCCGCGACTGGAACGCCCGGCTCGGCCCGGACGCCACCTGGCTGGCCTGCTCCCACGGCGACGTGATCAAGGCGATAACCGCCGACGCGCTCGGGCTGCACCTGGATTCCTTCCAGCGCATCTCGATCGACCCGTGTTCGGTCACCATCATCCGGTACACCGAGCAGCGGCCCTTCGTCGTACGGGTGAACGATACTGGTGGCAGCGTGGCGGACCTGCTGCCCCCCAAGAAGAAGTCCCGCCGCAGGGCCAGCGCCGACGCGACGGTCGGCGGCGGCGCGGGCGCGGACGCCTAGGCTCGATACCGTGCCCCGTCAGCTGTTCTTCTTCGACCCGCCCGAGCGCTTCGTCGCCGGCACCGTCGGCCAACCCGGCGACCGCACCTTCTACCTGCAGGCCTCTGGCTCGGGTCGCACCGTCAGCGTCGCCCTGGAGAAGGTGCAGGTGCAGGTCCTGGCGGCGCGGCTCGAGGAGCTGCTCGAGACGGTCCGCCGTACGACCGATGCCGACGTGCCCGTCCTCGCCCCGCGCGAGCTGGAGGACACTGCGCCGCTCGACGCCCCCGTCGAGGAGGAGTTCCGGGTCGGCACGATGGGTTTGGCCTGGGAGAGCGAGACCGAGCGCTGCGTGATCGAGGCGCTCGCCCAGGCCGAGGACGAGCAGCAGGCCGACGTCGAGCCGCTCGCCGACACCGAGGAGGGCCCGGACGGCCTGCGCGTCCGGTTGACCGGCACGATGGCCCGGGCGTTCATCACGCGGGCACAACGGGTCGTGGCCGCCGGGCGCCCGCCCTGCCCGCTGTGCGCCCTGCCGCTGGACCCCGAGGGTCACATCTGCCCGCGCCAGAACGGCCACCGCCGCTGACCGGGGCTGCGGGAGGCGACCGGGTGCCGGAGGATGGTCGGGTGGACGACGTGCAGCTCGACCTCGCGCAGAGCCTGCGGCTGCTGCGCGAGGGCGCGCTGTCGATCGAGGGACGGTTGCTGGACGCCAGCAACGCCACGCTGTTCTGCACGGTGACGCTTGAGGAGTGCAACGCCGCCTGCGTCTACAAGCCGGTACGCGGTGAGCGGCCCCTCTGGGACTTCCCGGACGGGACGCTGGCCGGCCGCGAGGTCTCGGCGTACCTGGTGAGCGAGGCCACCGGCTGGGGCCTGGTCCCGCCGACGGTCCTTCGCGACGGCCCGTTCGGGACGGGTATGTGCCAGCTCTGGGTCGACGTCGACGACGAGGTGGACCTGCAGGTCCTGGCCCGCAGCGACCACCAGGACCTGCGCCGCATGTCGGTGCTCGACGCCGTCATCAACAACGCCGATCGCAAAGGCGGCCACCTGCTGCCGACCACCCGCGGCCGGGTGCACGGCGTCGACCACGGCGTGTGCTTCTCCCGTGAGGACAAGCTGCGCACCCTGCTGTGGCAGTGGCGGGGGGAGCCGCTGACCGACGAGGCCGTCGAGGTGCTGTCCCGGCTGCGGGCCGAGCTGGAGGGTCCGCTCGCCGACGCCCTGCTCGCGCTGCTCACCCGTCGCGAGGTACGCCGGACGATCGACCGGGTCGATGCCCTGCTCGCCAGTGGCGTGCACCCCTTCCCGTCGCAGGACTGGCCCGCGATCCCCTGGCCGCCCTTCTAGACCCGTCCGTCCGCCGCCCCTGCGCCCCTGCCCCTGCCCCTAATCCGCGCGATCTTGACGCAATGGTGCGCGACACGCCGAGCTAGGCGCCGTACCGTCAAGATCGCCCGGGAGGGGGAGGGGTCGCAGGGGCGCCAGTAGGCTGACGCCATGCAGTCCTGGCCCTCGACCCCGGTCCCCGACCTGCCCGGGACCCCGGCTGCGCTGCAGATCCACGACACCGCCAGCGGCGGATTGCTGACCCTCGCGCCCCCGGACGGCACAGCCCGGCTCTACGTCTGCGGCATCACGCCGTACGACGCGACTCACCTCGGCCACGCCGCGACCTACCTCGCCTTCGACACCCTCGTGCGGGTCTGGCGAGACGCCGGCCTGCACGTGCTGTACGTCCAGAACGTCACCGACATCGACGATCCCCTGCTGGAGCGCGCTGCCCGCGACGGCCTGGACTGGACCGCGGTCGCCGAGCGTGACACCCAGTTGTTCCGCGACGACATGACGGCCCTGCGCATCCTGCCCCCCACCTCCTACGTCGGGGCGGTCGAGGCGATGGTGGAGATCGCGGCGCTGGTGGTGCGGCTGCAGGAGCTCGGGGCGACCTACCTGGTGGACGGCGACGTGTACTTCTCGGTCGAGTCGGCCGAGCACTTCGGCGAGGTTGGCCACTTCGACACCGCAACCATGCTCCGCCTGTCCGGTGAGCGCGGCGGCGACCCGGACCGGCCGGGCAAGAAGGACCCGCTGGACTGCCTGCTGTGGCTGCAACAGCGACCGGGCGAGCCGGGCTGGCCCTCGCCGTTCGGCCCCGGCCGCCCCGGCTGGCACGTCGAGTGCACAGCCATCGCGCTGAACCGGCTGGGGAACACCATGGACGTCCAGGGCGGCGGCTCGGACCTCATCTTCCCCCATCACGAGCTGTCGGCCGCCGAGGGCGAGGTCGCCACCGGGATAAGGCCGTTCGCCCGGGCGTACGTGCATGCCGGGATGGTCGGGCTCGACGGCGAGAAGATGAGCAAATCGCGGGGCAACCTGGTGTTCGTGTCGAAGCTGCTGGCGGACGGCGTCGACCCCGGGGCGCTCCGCCTGGCCCTGCTCGGGCGGCACTACCGGGCCGATCGCGCGTGGACCGAAGCACAACTCGAGTACGCAGCGGCGCGCCTGGCCGCCTGGCGCGCGGCGGTCGGCCGCCCGACGGGTCCGTCCGGCGCTGCCCTGCTCGCCGCCGTACGGGCGGCGCTCGGCGAGGACCTCGACACCCCGGCGGCGCTGGCCGTTGTCGACGTCTGGTGCGCCGAGCCGGGATCGGACTCGGACGCTCCGGCGCTCGTGCGGAATGTGGTGGACGCCCTGCTCGGCGTGGCCCTGTAGCCGGGTAGTCACGTCGCGGCATCCGGGAGCTTCGCCGGTTCACGGCCCACCAAGCGCAATCACCGGGCGAAAAACCACCAGCACCATCCCTGTATCGTCAGGGCAGGTAGGTCACCGACACTTGTGTGGCCGTCGGTTGCACGTCGCTCGGCTCGTTCAGCTCGCGGTTCACCGAGATCGTCGGCGAGACGCCGTCCCAGTACCGTGCGCGTGACCACCGTGATCTGGAGCTCGTGCCTTCGTGCGTGAGCAAGCTCGCGACGCGACCGCGGCGTACCAGGGTCACGGTCACGGTCTGAAAGCCGCCGACCTGCACCGACCGGTCTGCCTCTCGCGGCGCACATACGGCGGTTCGGGGCGGTCACGACAAGTGTTCTGAGATGCTCTCCAGGGTCGGCTCTTGGGGATCTGACTGGTGGCGCGCACGGACGCCGGAATCGAGGTACGTAGAAGGCAGTACTTAAAAGGGGCAGTGCCGCAGGGGCGATCCCGAGCAAAAGATGGAGCCATGATGCGCAATGCCACGAGGAGGGACACGCAGTCGTCCGCGCTGCACGTTGCCGACAGCCACGATCTGATCCGCGTGCACGGCGCGCGCGTGAACAACCTCAAGGACGTCAGCGTCGAGATCCCGAAGCGCCGGCTGACGGTGTTCACCGGTGTCTCCGGCTCGGGCAAGAGCTCGCTGGTGTTCGGCACGATCGCCGCGGAGTCGCAGCGGCTGATCAACGAGACTTACAGCGCGTTCGTGCAGGGGTTCATGCCGAACCTCGGCCGTCCCGAGGTCGACGTACTCGACGGGCTGACGACCGCGATCCTCGTTGACCAGGAGCGGATGGATGCCGACGCCCGGTCCACAGTCGGTACGGCGACCGACGCCAACGCCATGCTCCGTATCGTCTTCAGCCGACTCGGGCAACCGCACATCGGCTCGCCCAAGGCGTTTTCCTTCAACGTCCCCTCGGTCCGGGCAACCGGGGTGATCACCATCGAGCGCGGCGCCAGCAAGACCGTGAGAAGGAGCTTCGTCGTCACCGGCGGCATGTGTCCGCGTTGCGAAGGCCGGGGCTCGGTCACCGATGTCGACCTGTCTCAGCTGTACGACGACAGCAAGTCGCTCAACGAGGGTGCGCTCACGATCCCCGGCTACAGCGTCGACGGCTGGTACGGCCGCATCTTCAGCGGCTGCGGCTTCCTCGACCCGGACAAGCCGATCGGTAAGTACACCAAGACCGAGCTTCAGGACCTGCTCTACAAAGAGCCGACCAAGATCAAAGTTGATAACATCAACCTTACGTACGAGGGTCTGATCCCGAAGATCCAGAAGTCGTTCTTGTCCAAGGGCAAGGAGGCGTTGCAGCCGCACATCCGGTCGTTCGTGGAGCGGTCGATAACGTTCACTGCCTGCCCCGAGTGCGGCGGCACCCGGCTCAGCGAGGCCGCTCGATCGTCGAAGATCGAGGGGATAAGCATCGCCGACGCCTGTGCGCTGCAGATCAGCGATCTGGCTGCCTGGGTGCGCGGGCTCGACGAGCCCTCGGTCGCGCCGCTGCTGGCGGCGCTGCAACACACACTCGACTCGTTCGTGAGCATCGGGCTGGGCTATCTCAACCTCGACCGGCCGTCGGGGACGCTGTCGGGCGGCGAGGCGCAGCGCGTCAAGATGATCCGCCACCTCGGGTCCTCGCTCACCGACGTCACCTACGTCTTCGACGAGCCGACAATGGGGCTGCATCCGCACGACATCCAGCGGATGAACGAGCTGTTGCTGCAGCTGCGCGACAAGGGCAACACCGTGCTGGTCGTCGAGCACAAGCCGGAGACGATCGCGATCGCCGACCACGCGGTCGACCTTGGCCCCGGCGTTGGCACTGCCGGTGGCCAGGTGGTGTTCGAGGGGACCATCGAGGGCTTGCGGGCCAGCGGCACGCTGACCGGGCGACACCTGGACGACCGGGCCGTTGTGAAGCCGTCGGTGCGGACACCGTCAGGAGTGCTGGGGGTCTGCGGCGCCAACGCCAACAATCTGCGGGACGTCGACGTCGACATCCCGCTCGGCGTGCTGGTGGTGGTGACCGGCGTGGCCGGGTCGGGAAAGAGCTCACTGGTCCACGGCTCGGTGTCGGGGCGGGACAAAGTGGTGTCGGTCGACCAGACCCCGATCCGCGGCTCGCGACGGAGCAACCCGGCCACGTACACCGGACTGCTCGACCCGATCCGCACGGCGTTCGCGAAGGCCAACGCCGTGAAGCCGGCGCTGTTCAGCGCCAACTCCGAGGGCGCCTGCCCCGACTGCAACGGCGCCGGCGTCATCTACACCGACTTGGCGATGATGGCTGGCGTCGCCACCACCTGCGAGGAGTGCGAGGGGAAGCGGTTCCAGGCATCGGTACTGGACTACCACCTCGGCGGCCGGAACATCAGCGAGGTGCTCGCGATGTCGGTGACCGGGGCTCAGGAGTTCTTCGGCGCCGGCGAGGCGCGCACGCCGGCCGCACACGCCATCCTCGACCGGCTCGCCGACGTCGGACTCGGCTACCTCAGCCTCGGCCAGCCGCTCACTACGCTGTCCGGCGGCGAGCGGCAGCGGCTCAAGCTGGCCACCCGCATGGCTGAGAAGGGCGACGTCTACGTCCTTGACGAGCCGACCACCGGCCTCCACCTCGCCGACGTCGAGCAGCTGCTCGGCCTGCTCGACCGGCTCGTCGACTCCGGTAAGTCGGTCATCGTCGTCGCGCACCACCAAGCGGTTATGGCGCACGCCGACTGGATTATCGACCTCGGCCCCGGCGCCGGGCGCGACGGCGGCCGCATCGTCTTCCAGGGCACACCCGCCGACCTTGTCGCCGCTCGCTCCACCCTCACCGGCGAGCACCTCGCGGCCTACATCGGCACCGGACCGAGGCCCTCGCGGACACCGTGAGAGGAGTTCTCTCACGCACAGAATGCCGGTTCTCCGCCCACCGACAGGTCGATCTCCACGAACCCAGGCAACGCGTCGTCCCACTGCGCCCAGGTCCGGATCGCGTCCAGACTTCGCCCGAGCCGATCCGCCCGTCGTAACTGGTCCCGCCAGCGGGGCGACTAGTCAGCGGGCCGCACCCCTTCGACGGGAACCTGGTGACCGAGAACGGCTTACACCTCGCGTGCCAGCAGTTCTCCCAGGTGTTTATCGATCTGCGGCATATACGTCGGAGACACCGCGAACAAACCGAGGTGGCCGAGCACGTCTTGGATCACCCGGAGCTCGCTGTTCGCGACCAGCTCCTGCTGGGGCCGGACGTCGCGGACGGGGAACAAGATGTCCTCGTCGATCGGCATCGCGTAGACCTTCGCGGTGATCCGGCGCAGCGCCGCGGCCAGGTCGCCGCCGGTGTGCCGGGCCACGTCACCGCGCTGCCACTTCCACGCCTGGGTGAGCAGGTCGTTGGGGTCCATCACGGTGAAGTACGGCTCCAGGAACCCCTCGATGAACCCCTGCATGGACTCGAACTGCAGCGCCCGCCACCCCTCCTGCTTCCAGAACTCGGAGGAGAACCCGACCAGGGCCCAGATGTGGGCCTGACGCTTGATCCCCTCGATGACATCCTCGTTGGAGGCGTACTCGCCACCCTTCCATCCCGGATCGGACATGAACGCCTCGCGGCAGTACTCGGCGATGAGGAAGTCGTGCGCGGTGTTCTGCGCGGTGCCAGCGATCGGGGCGGCGCGCAGCACCTTGTCGGGGAACCGGACCGCCCACTCCCAGGTCTGCTGGGCACCCATCGAGCCGCCGGTGACCAGTTGCAGCCGCTCGATACCGAAGTGCTGGCGCAGCAGTTTTTCCTGGGCGATCACGTCGTCGCCGATTCGCACGTGGGGGAACTTCTGCATCGAGAGGGACTCGTTCGCGCCGGTGGCGTTATGCGGCGATGTCGACAGGCCGCTACCGATCTGGTCGATCGCAACGATGAAGTACTTCTCGGGGTTCAGAGCGTGGTCGGGTCCGACGTACTGCTCACGCCAGATCTGGTGGGTACCGGAGTACCACGTGGTGATCAGGATGGCGTTGTCCTTCGCTTCGTTCAGTTCGCCCCACGTGGCGACCGCGAGTTCACAGTCCGGGATCACGCCACCTTCCTCCAGGTCGAGGCGGCCGATGCTGATCAGGTCGTAGTCACCGTGGACCTCGTGGCTGTAGAACTTGTTCTCGATCATGGTGGTGCTCCTCTGTAGTGCGAACCCGTGTGGAGCGTCCGTATCAGTACATCGCGGGTTGCCGCAAAGCGCACCTACCGGATCGGGTTGCTCCTCGGTAGGACCCGGCCAGAACCTCCGATGTCGGAGTCGTCGCGGTAAAGCCGCAGTCACCGACTCGAACCGAGTCCACGAGATACCCGGTAACCGACCCCCGATCGGTACTTTGGCTGCTACCGGAGGGAGGAAGGTCAGCTCCTTGATCAGCCGGTCCGGTGTCGATCGGCGAGGTCTGTCCCTGGCCAGACAAGCGCGAAGCCAGAACGCCACGGTCGTCCGGCCGGGCTTCTTCCTCAACCACGGTCCAGCGGTCAGCTGTCGTCGCGCCGCCGGAGGTAGCGCTCGAACTCCTTCGCGATCGCCTCGCCGGACGCCTCCGGGAGGTCCTCCTCGGGCTCGCGCTGCTCCAGGGTCGCGATGTACTCGGCCACGTCGCTGTCCTCGGCCGCGAGCTCGTCGACCTGGCGCTCCCACGCCCTGGCCCGCTCGGCCAGGTCGGCCATCGGTACCGGACTGTCGAGCAGGTCCTCGACCCGGTGCAGCAAGGCGACCGTCGCCTTCGGGCACGGCGGCTGCGCGACGTAGTGCGGCACTGCGGCCCAGAACGACACGGCCGGCAACCCGGCCCGCTCGCAGACGTCCTGGAACACCCCCACGATGCCGGTCGGCCCCTCGTAGCGGCTGGGCTCCAGACCGAGGGACACTGCGAGCTCAGGGTCGGAGGAGGTGCCGCTGACCGGCACCGGACGGGTGTGCGGGCTGTCGGCGAGCAGCGCGCCAAGGGTGACGACCAACTCGACCCGCAGCTCGACGGCGATCGACAGCAGCTCCTGGCAGAAGCCGCGCCAGCGCATGTTGGGCTCCAGCCCACGGACCAGGACCAAGTCGCGGTCGGTCCCCGGCAGCGGGCACACGGTGAAGCGCGTCGTCGGCCAGGTGATGCGTCGCGTCTGACCGTCCACGAGAGAGACCGTCGGTCGGCTCACCTGGAAGTCGTAGTACTCGTCGGGGTCGATGGCCGCCACGGGCTCGGCGCCCCAGACCGACTCCAGGTGCTCCACCGCCGAGGTCGCCGCGTCGCCGGCGTCGTTCCAGCCCTCGAAGGCGCAGACCAGGATCGGCCGGCGCAGCGAGGTGCCCTCGACCGGTCGGGTCGGCACCGACGTCACGCCGTCACCTCCTCGGCGGCGGCACGGATCAGCCCGGCGACCAGCGCCGGCCACTGCAGCGGTACGTCGTGCAGCGCGCCCGCCCACCGCTGCAACCTCGGCCGCAGCAGCAGCTGCGCAGCCTGCTCGAGCGCCGCCGCCTTGCGTACGGCCCACTCGTCCAAGGCGCCTACCGGCTCACAGGACACCAGCCACGCTGGGCAGCGGACCTGGGCGAGCCGGGCTTCCGGCTCGTCGTCGAGCAGGTCCTCCACGATCGCCATGTGCGCCTCCAGCGGCAGCCGGGCCCGCACCAACCCGTCCTCGCCTACGCCGAACAGGGGAAGCAGGGCGGCCTCGACCCCGGAGGACCACCAAGGCGCCAACACGCCGGTCGAGAGGTGCTGGCGCAGCTCCTCCGGCCGTACGGCGAAGCCCGGCGGCCTCAGCCGCTCCCGGGTCTGCTCGCGGGTGACCCCCGCCTGCCGCATGGAACCCAGGCCGCCGTCGATGCAGACGACCGAGAGCACCCGTTCGGGCGCGGTGGCGGCCAGGCGCAGCGCGGTCCAGGCACCCCAGGAATGACCGACGACGACAGCACGGGAGATGCCGACGGCGTCCAGCGCGGTGAGGGCGTCGCGGGCGATGGTCGCGCCGTCGTACGGGCCCTGCGGTCGCTCGCTGTCACCGTGTCCGCGCTGGTCGAGGGCGACGACGGGCAGGCCGACGAGCCCGGGCAGCACGAGGTCCCAGAAGCGGCGCGAGGAGGCCAGCCCGTGCAGGAGCAGCACGGGGGTCGTGCTGGAGGCGTGCGAGGAAGGGACCGTCTGACCGGCGGCGCGCCAGCGGGTGGCGCGCAATCGGATGCCGTCGCCGGGCAGGTCGAGATCGACGCCGCCCGCCACCGGCGGGTTGTCGACAAGGGGTCCCGGTCCGGTCAAGAGCTCGTAGCGCGGGCGTCGCGCGCGATCCCGGCCGCCCGGTCCACCGCCCGCGGCGAGGACTCGGTGCCGACGAGCACCGTGGCGTAGCTGCTGCTCATGTGTCCTCCCCGGAGCTCCTGCGCAACCTACCCCGCAGGCCCGCGCGGCAGGCCGGTCCTGATCCCGACCGCCGGTAGGCTCAACGGGTGCCTCCCGTGTCTGCCGCTGACGGCTCCGACCTGCTCGCCACGCTGCGGAAGCGGGTGGTCGTCGCCGACGGCGCGATGGGCACGATGCTGCAGGCCGCGGACCTGAGTCTGGAGGACTTCCAGGGCCACGAGGGGTGCAACGAGGTCCTCAACATCACCCGGCCCGACATTGTCCGGGGTGTTCACGACGCCTACTTCGCGGTCGGCTGCGACGCGGTCGAGACCAACACCTTCGGCAGCAACTGGGCCAACCTGGCCGAGTACGGCATCACCGACCGGATCCGGGAGACCGCGCTGGCCGGCGCACGGCTGGCGCGGGAGTCGGCCGATGCGTGGGCGACCCCGGAGCGACCGCGCTGGGTGCTGGGCTCGGTCGGACCGGGCACGAAGCTGCCGACGCTGGGCCACGCGCCGTACGCCCTGCTGCGCGATGCCTACCAGGAGCAGAGCGAGGCGATGATCGAGGGCGGCGTGGATGCCGTCCTCGTGGAGACCAGCCAGGACCTGCTGCAGACCAAGGCCGCGCTGGTCGGGGCGAAGCGGGCCATGACGGCGATGGGCCGGCGGGTCGTGCTGATCGCGCAGGTCACGGTCGAGCTCACCGGCACGATGCTGCTGGGCTCGGAGATCGGCGCGGCCCTGACCGCACTGGAGCCCCTCGGCATCGACGTCATCGGCATGAACTGCGCGACCGGTCCGGCCGAGATGGGTGAGCACCTGCGACACCTGTCCCAGCATGCGAGGGTCGCGCTGTCGGTGATGCCCAACGCCGGCCTGCCGCAGCTCGGCCCGCACGGCGCTGTGTACCCGCTCACCCCGCCGCAGTTGGCGAGCGCGCTGTCAGGCTTCGCCGACGAGTACGGCGTGGGCCTGGTCGGCGGCTGCTGCGGTACGACGCCGGAGCACCTGCGGCAGGTCGTGGAGGCCGTGCGCGGCCGGGCGGTCCCGGTGCGCACCCCGGTGGTCGAGCCGTCCGCCGCGTCGCTGTACTCCGCGGTGCCGTTCGTCCCCGACGCGGGCGTGCTGATGGTGGGGGAGCGGACGAACACCAACGGCAGCAAGGCCTTTCGCGACGCGCTGCTGGCCGCAGACTGGGAGAAGGTCGTCGACATCGGTCGCGAGGCGGTGCGCGAGGGCGCGAACATGATCGATCTGTGCGTGGACTACGTGGGCCGGGACGGCGCCGTGGACATGCGCGACGCCGCCTCCCGGCTGGCCACCGCCAGCACGCTGCCGATCGTGCTGGACTCCACCGAGCCCCCGGTGATCGAGGCGGGTCTGGAGTGCCTGGGCGGCCGGGCCGTCATCAACTCGGTGAACTTCGAGGACGGGGTCGAACCGGACAGCCGGTTCCGCCGGGTCATGCCGATCATCAAGGAGCACGGCGCCGCGGTAGTGGCTCTGACCATCGACGAGCAGGGCCAGGCGCGTACGGCGCAGACCAAGGTCGCCATCGCCGAGCGCATCATCGACACCCTCGCCGCCGACTACGGCATGGCCGAGGGCGACATCCTAGTGGACTGCCTGACGTTCACTCTCGGCACCGGCCAGGAGGAGTCCCGCCGCGATGCGATTGAGACGATCGAGGCTATTGGGCTGCTCAAGCAGCGCCGCCCCGGTGTGGGGACGACGCTGGGCCTGTCCAACATCAGCTTCGGACTCAAGCCGGCGGTCCGCGTGGTCCTGAACTCGGTGTTCTTGCACGAGTGCCAGAAGGCCGGGCTGACCAGCGCGATCGTGCACGCCAGCAAGATCGTGCCGATGAACCGGATCCCGGACGACCAGCGAGAGTGCGCCCTGGACCTCGTCTACGACCGGCGCCGGGAGGGCTACGACCCGCTGACCGCGCTGCTGGAGATGTTCGCCGGTGTCGAGGCCGACACCAGCGGCAAGAGCCGCGCCGAGCTGCTGCTGGAGCTCCCCCTCGACGAGCGCCTGCAGCGACGGATCATCGACGGCGAGAAGAACGGCCTGCAAGCCGATCTCGAGCAGGCGATGGCGGAGGGCCAAAAGCCCCTTGCGATCGTCAACGACACCCTGCTGTCCGGGATGAAGGTCGTCGGCGAGCTGTTCGGCTCCGGTGAGATGCAGCTGCCGTTCGTGCTGCAGAGCGCCGAGGTCATGAAGACCGCCGTCGCCCACCTCGAGCCGCACATGGACAAGGTCGAGGGCCAGGCCGGCAAGGGCCGGATCGTGCTGGCCACTGTTAAGGGCGACGTGCACGACATCGGCAAGAACCTGGTGGACATCATCTTGTCCAACAACGGCTACTCGGTCGTCAACCTCGGGATCAAGCAGCCGGTGACGGCGATCCTGGAGGCTGCCGAGGAGCACGAGGTCGATGTCATCGGCATGTCCGGGCTGCTCGTGAAGAGCACAGTGGTCATGAAGGAGAACCTGCAGGAGATGAACGCCCGGGGGATCTCCGCGCGCTACCCGGTCATCCTCGGTGGAGCTGCGCTCACCCGCGCCTACGTCGAGCAGGACCTGGCGGAGGTCTTCGACGGCGACGTCCGGTACGCCCGGGACGCCTTCGAGGGCCTGCGCCTGATGGACTCCCTGATGGCCGTCAAGCGCGGGGAGCAGACGCCGGAGGTCGCCGAGGCCGAGCAGGCCAAGGACGCCGAGCGCAAGGCGCGGCACGCCCGATCGCGGGCGATCGCGCAGGCGAGGGCGCCCGAGCCGGAGCCCGCCGGCGGCCGGTCCGACGTCGCCGCTGACAACTCGGTGCCGGTCCCCCCGTTCTGGGGCTCGCGGATCACCAGGGGGATTGCCTTGGCGGACTACGCCTCCTGGCTGGATGAACGGGCGCTGTTCAACGGCCAGTGGGGATTGCGCGGCAGCCGGGGCGGCGCCGGTCCTTCGTACGAGGAGCTGGTCGAGACCGAGGGGCGGCCGCGGCTGCGCGAGCTGCTCGCCCGCGTGCAGGCCGAGGGGATCATGAACGCCGCCGTGGTGCACGGCTACTACCCGGCGGTCAGCAAGGACGACGATCTCATCGTGCTGGACCCCGACTCCGGCACCGAGCGCTGCCGCTTCAGCTTCCCACGGCAGCGGCGGGACCGTCGCCTGTGCCTGTCGGACTTCTTCCGGGCGGAGTCCTCGGGGCAGACCGACGTCGTGGCCTTCCATGTCGTCACCATGGGCTCGCACGTCTCGCAGGTCGCGAACGAGCTGTTCGCGCGGGACGCCTATCGCGACTACCTCGAGCTGCACGGGTTGTCGGTCCAGCTCACCGAGGCCCTCGCGGAGTACTGGCACAGCCGCATCCGGGCCGAGCTCGGTTTCGGCGCGCAGGACTCCGGCGACCTGCACCAGATGCTGACCAAGCAGGCCTACCGCGGATCCCGGTACTCCTTCGGCTACCCGGCCTGCCCCGAGGTCGAGGACCAGAGCAAGCTCGAGGACCTGCTTGCGTGGCAGCGCATCGGGGTGGAGCTGTCCGAGGAGCACCAGCTCAGCCCCGAGCAGTCCACCTCGGCGATCATCCTGCACCACCCCGAGGCCAAGTACTTCGCCGCCCGGTGACGGCGCTGGCCGCCGTCCTGTTCGACATGGACGGGCTGCTCGTGGACAGCGAGCCGGTGTGGACCATCGCCGAGACCGAGCTCGCCGAGGCCCTTGGCGGTGCCTTCAGTCCCGAGCTCAAGGCGGCGATCGTCGGCACCCGGCTGGAGGTCGCTGTTCCGACGATCCTGGCCTGGTACGACGCCCCGCGCGGCGAGTGCGAGGTCGCCGCCACGTCTGCCTGGCTGCTGGGGCGGGTGGCGGAGCTGTTCTCCGGCGAGCTGGTCCTGATGCCCGGTGCGCGTGAGCTGCTCGCTGCGCTGCGCGTCGCCTCGGTCCCGATCGCGCTGGTGTCCTCGTCCTACCGGGTGCTCGTGGACGCGGTGCTGCGGCGGGGCGTCGGGCCGTTCGCGGTGACGGTCGCGGGCGATGAGGTCGCCCACGGCAAGCCACACCCCGATCCCTACCTGACCGCCTGCGATCGCCTGGGCGTCGATCCGGGCTCGGCCGTCGTCCTGGAGGACTCCCCGGCCGGGGTGGCCAGCGGTGAGGCGGCCGGTTGCCCCGTCGTCGCCGTACCCAGCGTGGCGGGGGTGAGCTTCTCGGCCGCGCCCCGCCGCCTGGTGGCGACCTCCCTGCTGGAGATCGGGCTGGCAGAGTTCGAGACCCTGGTCGACCGGCCGGCCTGGACGACCTGAAGGCGGGACGGCGAGAGCCCGCAGAATGACATGATGCTGTGGTCGCTGCCGATCACGGGAGCCGGCACCGGCCGGCAAGCACCTGCGGAGGGAGCCCGGATGGCAACGCGCCCGGTGAGCCGTCGCAGAGCCATCCAGATCGGGGCCGTGGGGTTGGTGGCGCTTGCCGGAGGAGCCGGGGAGCTCTGGCTGCACGAGCGGGACCGGGCCGCCGGACCGCTGACCGTGGCGCAGTGGGCTCGCCTCCGAGGCGATCACTACTTCGTCGCCCACCGGGGTTCAGGGGACGTGCTGCCCGAGCACAGCATGGCGGCCTACAGCGCAGCAGTGGCCTGGGGCGCCCGCTGCTTGGAAGTCAGCGTGGACATCACCTCTGACGGTGTGCTCGTGTGCATGCACGACCTCTCCTACGATCGCACCACGAGCGGCCACGGCCCGGTCTCCGCCCAGCCGTCGTCAGTGCTGCGCGGAGTCGGCATCCTGCAGCCACAGCTCGGGCCAGCATGGACGCGGTCGCCGTTGCCACCGGTGCCCCTGCTCGAGGACGTACTCACGGCCTTCGGCCACCGCGTCGTGCTGTGTCTGGAGGCCAAGGACGACCGCGCGTACGAGCCGATGATGGCCATGGTCGAGCGGCTCGGGCTGCGACGCCAGGTGATCGTGAAGGCCTACCGGACCAGCAAGCGGATCGAGCAGGCCAAGCGGGCCGGCTACCCCGTCTTCGCCTACCTCGCCGCCCGGGACCTGGCACCGACCACCGTGGCGGCGCTCGCGGCCCGGCTCGACCCCCGGGTCGACTGCCTTGTTCTGCCGGCCACGACCGACGGCGACCTCAACCGGTTGCCCGACCGGCTCGTCCGGGAAGCCGTCGCGCACGGCGTCTCTGTCTGGGTCTACCCGGTGCACCGCCGCAGCGAAGCAGCGCACTACTTCGCGCTGGGCGTACGCGGCGCCGTCTGCTCGAGCTATGGCTACCTCGCTGGGGCGGTGCCGCTGCTTACCGCCGACACGTGGGCCGGGAAGGCGATCGCGTCCGGGGAAATGACGCGTCGGCCGGCTGACCCGACAATGGCTCCCCGGTGGACCGGCGACGACGAGCTGCTGCTGGCCGTCAAGGGCCGACAGCACTTCCTCACCCTCGGCCAGCTGTCACCGATTCCGACCGCGGGCAGCAGCCACCGGGTGGAGTTCGAAGCCTGCTGGCGTCAGTTGCCAGACGATCTGGCGAGCAACCTCACCCTCGCGTTCGGCCACGACGACGACCAGTACTACGAGCACCACCTCGGTACAGCTACCGGCTACCACGCACTCTCCCGCCCGGATGGCCGACTCGAGCTCTTTACCCATGCGGCCGGCAACTCGACGGGCACCCTGCTGGGCAGCGCCCGCGGACCTGCTGCGGTCCAGGGGCAATGGATGCAGTTCAGGCTCGATGTCTCGCCGCTTGAGGTGACCTGGACCCGACTGGATGGGGGCGGTCATAGCGTGAGCGCACGCGGTTCCGGGCCCCGCGGCGGTTATCTGCACCTGGGACGCAGCGCGGTCGACAAGCACGCCGAGCTGGCACTACGGCACGTCCGGGTGAGCTGACGTGTGGCCAGTTCACGACTGTTGAGCGGCCCGAGACTGCTCCTCCCCGGGCAACCCCGGGGACGAGGGAAGGCCGCACTCGACCAGAGACTGAAGCAGGCCCCGCGCGTACTCCTTCGTGCCGAATCGGCGCAGCGCATCGCGGCGAGCGGCCAGGGCCAGCGCCTGCGCACGAGGCCAGTCCTGGATCAGTTCCTGTGCTGCATCGGCCAAGGCGAGCGGGTCGTCAGGGCGTACGAGCAACCCGGTCCGACCGTGCTCGACGATCTCCTGCAGCCCCTGCACGGCGGAGGCCACCAACGGGCGTTGCGCCAGGGCGGCCTCGACGGCCGAGTTGCCGAACGGCTCCACCCTGCTCGGCATGAGCACGATGTCACTGGCCGCCAGCCGCGGCCAGACGTCGGCCTCGAAGCCGACAAAACGGACGACCTCGGCGAGCTCGTGCTCGGCAACCCAGGCTTCGAGCTGTGCTGCGTACCACTCGTAGCCGGGAAAGACATCGCCCACAAGATCCAAACGGACGTCCTGGCCCCGGGCCCTCAGGACCTGCAGCGCACCGAGGGCGACGTCGGTCCCCTTCCTGGGTGCGACCCGGCCGACGAGCACGAGTTGCGTCGGACCGGTCAGGGCGGCACGTGGTGCCCGCGGCTCCTGCTCCGGACCGGACACACCGTTGTAGAGCAGCCGCAGATTGGGGCGCAGTCGGGGCAGGACAGCGCAGACGACGGACAGCGCCGAGGTGGAGTTGATGAGTACCCGGTGGGCGAGGAGCAGGGGCGCGTGAAGGGCGACAGCGATCGGGCGCGGCAGCCCCTGCTCAGCCTCATGCACGTGGCACACGACCGGCCGCCCGCTCAGCCGGGCGGCGAGCAGCCAGGCCGGGAGGGTCAGGGTGTTCACGTACACCAGGTCCGGCTGGACCTGGCGTACGAGGCGGACCATCCGCGGCACCGCCCGCACCAGGACGAGCGCCAGGCGCAGCAGGCCGGCGGGCGTCCAGGAGGACTTGCGGAGCACGACCGTGTCCATCAGGACAACGTCGGCCCCAGCGGCGCGCAGCACGCCCACCAGCGGCCCTTCGGACGGGACAGCGACCGTCACACCGCACCGGTCGGCCACCAGGGCGCGGACCGACTCCAGGAGCATCCGGTCGGACCCGTAGAGCTCAGCGGACGGGTGGGCCACCAGGATCCGGCGGCTCATACCAGGGCCCGGTCACCTCGGGCGGCCACCTGCGCGGAGCAGCCGCGGCCGGTCGATGCAGGCTGCCCGCGAAACCGCCCGTCGGCTCGGGCCCCGGGGTTCAGCGCAGCGCCCCGGTGAACAGGACGGTGGGGTGGTCCGGCGTGTAGCTGAAGGTGAGTATGACGTTGCCACGGTCTGCGGGCGGTACGACGAACACGTACACGCCCTGTGCGCTCCCGCCAGCGGCCAGGACGCCGGCGAGAGCGTGCGAGGGCGGCCCCTCCGAGACACGGCCGGGGGTGTGGAGCGGTCCAGCGTTCAGATCCACCGTGACGTTGTCCAGGTTGACCGGCTCGTTGGTGCCGTTGTCCACCCGGACGGTGACGGCCTCCGCCGCCTCCCCGGCCGAGTCGCCGACACCGGTGCCGCGCGTGAGAGTGGGCTCGACACCGACGACTCGTACGACGACGCCGTTGCCCACGCGCCCCGGGCTGCTGAAGGGGACCGGCGCAAGCGTCGCCACCGACCTGCGCGGGATCGCACCCGAGGCAGAGCCCGCCGCAAGGGTCGGCCCGACCTTCCCAGTAGACCCGGCCGGACCGGGCGCGCTCGCTGAGGACGGCAGTGGCGGGGTACCCGGCGAGTCCTGCGTGGTCGGAGCGAGAGCGCGCGTGCCCGTACCGCCGCTGCAGCCGGTCAGCCCAACCGCCAGCACAGCCACGACAAGAGCCGCAGCCGCGCGCGACCGCCTGCCCTCAACGGCCACGGGGCTTCCACCTCCTCCAGAGCCCCAGACTGTACTGGCCTGGACGCGAGCAGGAGGCTGGCAGAAAGAACTGGCTCAGCCGCCGTCGCTGATGGTGACGGGCTGGGAGGTGTCGTCCCAGACGTTGCCGTGCTGGGTCAGGGTGGTGGCGGTGCCGGCGATGATGGCGCAGCCGCTCAGTCGCTGGTCGCGGTCGAAGCGGTCGTTGCTGACGGTGACCCCGACCATGGTGGGCAGGGGTTTGTTGGCCAGGTTGATCGAGCAGCCGCCGCCGTCGATCCAGTTGCCGTCCAGCACCACGTCGGTGGTGACGCTGTAGTC
>JAABUR0100000661.1_pt1 | contig 71342 bp, 14 predicted proteins | sample 5560091 | NCBI WGS metagenome assembly JAABUR01 (sample SAMN10711879, study PRJNA513375) | rock metagenome | isolation source: Antarctica rocks | place: Antarctica: Victoria Land, University Valley sud
AATATAAAAGATTATATTATACCTAACCTTATAAAGAGGAATTAAGATAAGGAGGGTATCTTAATTAAAGTTAGTACTAATAGGAAAGAAATTAAGTATACTACTAAGGAGGATAAAGAAGAGGATACGTCGGCAATTTCTGAAAACCCGGAGGGGTACCCGGGGCCGGCCCCGGGCCGCCCCGGGCCCCAAGGGCCGTGGTTTGAGAAAGCTTGCCCTGGGGCCGCAGGGGCAGACACGAGTCCGCCCGGGGCCGCCCGGGGCCGGCCCAAGATTAGGCTTCCGGGCACTAGGTGATAGCATCGCGCCACCCCAAGATTAGGCTTCCGGGCGCTAGGCAATGGCGTCACGCCACCCCACGGCTAGGCTAGGTAATAGCGTCACGGTTCCCGCAACCAACGCTGTCGTATTATTATCAACACCCCGAGTTAATATGACTACCACGCTGTCGCCCCCCATTATGGCCCACCCTGGCGTATCAACCCCGCGGAGAAATCGGCTGAATCGATCGATTCCGGGGTCACTTTCAGGGTGGCGTTGGGGGTGACTCCGGGGTACGCTACCCGAGTCCCCCGTCGATCATAGAACATCAAAACTTTTGAAAATCTGCTTAGTAAGCAGTCACGTGACCTCTCAGAATCTACTAACTAGTAGATTTCAGAAAAATTGCTTAGTCAGCAGTCACGTGACGCTTCCCTTGGAGCCCGGAGCGGCCCCGGGCCTGCGGGCCGAAGGCCTTTGCCAAGGGCATAGGGGCGAGTTGAGATCTTACCGACGTAGGGAATATAAACTAGAAGATACTAGTAAGATTAGTAGTAGTAGTAAGGATAATAATAGTAAGTATAATAATAGTAAAGAGGATAGTAATAAATAGAAGGATTATAAGTATAAGATTATAAAGATATCTAACTAAATAGATAAGCTATCTACTAATAACTATTAAATAATTATATTACCCTTTTATATTACTATAAAGTATTCCTAATATTATAGTCTAGTAAAATACCCTTACTAAAATTAAAGTCTTAGTAATTTAAGTTAATACTTTAGTATTAATACTTAGTACCTACTTAGGTACTAACTTAAGATACTTAGTACTTATATAGGTACTAACTTAAGATACTTAGTACTAGATTTTAGTATTAAATCGCTAAGACTCGAGTCGGGTACCCGACTCGAGTTTAAAGTACCGACTCGACACGGTTAGTCTATAATTAGTACGCTTTTAGTCTTTATAATTATTATAATAGGTATTATAACTCCTATTATAATCTTCTTTAATTATATCTTCTATATTCTTATCTACCTTATTATAATAGACCTTTAATTATAGTAGTAGTAGATTATAGCTTTATTATTATTACCTTAACTAGTTTTACTTAAGAGGTAAACTTAATAGATCTAGATTTATATAACTAGCTATTATTTAATAGTAATCTAGTAAAGGTATTAGATGTAAGGCGTTTAAGGTTTAATTTCCTACCTACTAAGGTTAACCCTAGTATTACCTAGGCCTCTTATACTAATTAGAGTAAGTATTATTCTAGTAATTATTTAGATAATTAAAGAATTACTACTACTAGAAATTTAGCTAATATCCTTAATAAGATATATACTAACTATTCCTAGTACATTATTTATTTCTTAAATAGTTACCTAATAAGATTTCCTTCCTAGCTATTATTATACTTTAATAGTTTTAGCTTATATATATCTACTAGTCTTATTTAAATTTATTAAGGTTATCTAAGAATTCTTCTAGCTTTTTAATTACCTTAAAATAGTAGATATTATAGCGGAGGTTTTAATTAAGTCTATTATATATTATATTAAGCTAATTACTAGTAGTAGTAAGGTTAGTATCTTTAGTAGCTTATAAAATCTTCTAAGTATATTTATATAACTCTTAATAATTAGAGGTATTATAAAGAGTATATTTCTTATATAAAGTATAATTAATAGTTATATTAGTAGGCTACTTAAATCTATTAGTAAGTATTTATTCCTATTTATTAATCTTAATACCTATTTTTATAAGCCTCTTAAGATTCTTAGATAGCTTACTTAGCTACTAAGATAAAGTAGTACCTTTTAAGTAAGTTTAAATGTAAGTATAAATTAAGTTATTACCTTTAATACTTATTATATTATAAGTATACTTAAGAAATAAGTAGATATTATAAAAATATATCTCCTTAGGCGTATATTCTATTATTAGGGTACTAGAGGTAGTAGATTTCCTATTATAAAGTAGATTAAAGAAACTAATATTACTAGGGTTCTAGTATACCTATCTATTTATATTATTATTATTAAATCCGGCGGGTCCTTAAAGGCCTTAAGGCCTAGGAGGTCTAGTAGGCCTAGCTTCTACTAGATTAGTAGTCTAATAAGCCTAAATTATAATAGTTATAGCTTCTTAGATAATCTACTATAGACTAACTGTTTTTTTAGTACTTAGAAGTTATTTTTAGTATTAACTTAAATTACTAAACTACTTATAGCTAGCTTATACCCTGTATAGGTTTAGCGTTATATAACTTTATAAATTCGATTCTAAATCTAATTCCTCGCGGTTAGTCTAATCTACTAGATTACTAGGTTATTAACGCTAGCTATATTTATAATAGATTAGGCGTTACTTCTAGATACTACTAGGGTTATATTAGTAGGATACTAGGGTCTAATAAGCTTATTATAAATTACCTCTTTAATAGATTAAGATATACCTTAAGAAGTTTCTAAAATTATCTTAGGGCCTAGAGTACTTAATCCTATTAGAGTTATTAGGTAAGATATTAGTAGTAAGGCGGCTATATTATAAGGTTCTTTAAGAGATTATTAAATAATTATAATATCTTACTTAAATTTAACTACTACCTTCTATATAGTTAATTAATTAATTACCTACTTAAAGGGCTAGGATAGCTTAAATTCTTTAACTCCTAGTAAACTAACTAGTTTAAGGGAAGTAGAATAAGATTATTATCTATTCTCTCTTACTAAGGTTAGATATAATTACCTAGGAGGTCTAAACTTCTTTAAGATAATATATAAGATTATAAAATAATTAGTTTAATTAATAAGATTAGAGTATTAATATCCTATCTTAAGAAAATTATAAAGTTAGAAGGTTAATATAACTATCTCTTACCTAATAAGTAATACTACTATAATTAATAAAGTAGGTCTTTTATTATATCCTTATAATATTCTTAGAGTACTTAAATTATAAATAGATAAATAGTATTAAAGGAGGGAGGTAGATTTTTATTATTAGGAGTAGGGTTATTACTACCTTCTTAGTAGTAGTAAATTCTCTTAGACCCTACTTTTATTAGGAATACCTTAAGATAATAGCGAGGTAGAACTTAATATTATAAGATAGTATCTTAAGGTATCTTAGTAAGAGGAGTTTTATCTATCCTAGTAGGTAGGTATTTCTTATAACTTCTAGGTTTTAGCCTTATAAGCGCTTTACTAGAGGCTAGTGGAGTTAGTATTAATTTTAATAGGCTCTAGATCTTACCTAATAAGTAATTAATTAGTACTTATTAAGGTTAATATAGTATTACTACTATTAATATAGATATATAGGTTTTCTATAAGATAATTAATTAAGAAGCTAGATATATAGTAATTTATAAAGGTAAATATATTAGGTACTAAGGCGCTAAGATTAATCTATTACTATTAAGCTATTAATAGATATATTACATATTAATTTCTTACTATATATAAGATTTAATATTATATTACTAATTATTATTATTATTATTACCTAGGTAATACCTCTAAGTAATAAGGTAATATAAAAAGGTAATATATATTCCTAAGGAATTAAAGAGGATATTAAAATTCTAATTAAAAAAATCTATTTTTAGTATAAAGGTAATTCTAGAAAAAGATTAGTATCTCTTATTATTTTATTAGGGGCTTAGTATCTTAGTAATACCTTAGTAAGTTAGATTAGATTATTCTAACTTATTAAGGTACTAAGGGTTTTTTAGATTAGTACTAGAAACTAGTACTAAGTATTTAAGTTAGTACTAATTTATAGTACTAAAAACTAAGTTAATAGTTAGTTTATATAATACTTTAAAGATAATTAAAATTAATATAGTAATTTAAAAGATATATTAGAATAAATAGATTTACCTATTAAATTATATATACTAAAAGCTAGAATATAGATTATAAATAATAAAAATTCTATTATTATCTATACTTTACTTATTCTATAATAATATCTACTATTAGTTTAAATTAGAAGAAATATATATCTTATTACTAGGTATATAATACTATTAGAATAGTCTAAATAGATATATTAGTTAATACTATTATATTTACAGGCTAGCTACCTACTAATATATCTAATATACTTCCTACTATTTACCTTACCTATTAATATATCTAATATTAGTCTAAATAGAAGTAGATATCTATCTTATTACTAGGTATAGAATGCTATTAGAAAGGTATATATATATAATATAACTAATACTATTATATTTATAAGCTACCTACTAATTAAAATATCTAATATACTTCTTACTATTTATCTTACCTACTAATATATCTAATATTAGTTTAAATAGAGGGTAATATCTATCTTATTTCTAGGTATATAATACTATTAGAATAATCTATATTAGTCTATTAGTATATTATCTAATACTATTATATTTATAAGCTAAATATCTAATATACTTCCTACTATTTATATTACCTACTAAATACTAGGTAGTAGGAGTAACTTTCCTAAGTATAAATCTAGAATTTTACAGGTATTTTCTAGTATAAATCTACTAAGTATTTAGTTAGTTTTAATTCTAAGTACTAAAATCTAACTTTATAGTTAGTTTATATATAAAGGAAATCTCTATATTTATAATTAGCTAACTAAGTTATATATAAAATACTACTATTAATATTATACTATTAACTAGATTTAATATCTTATATATAATAGTTACTAACTACTCTTATTATATATATAGTATCTAGAAGATTATCTTTATTAGAGAATTACTTAAAATAACTAAATCTAATAAAGTATTAAAAACTATAAGTATTAGTAGATAATAATATATATACTACTTAATAAAGACTTAATATAATTTAAATTAGAGTTTATATACTAATACTCTTTACTAGATAATATTTAGTAATATAAAGATATTTATTATTATAAGGTTATTATTACGCTCTTAGTACGCGAGCCTTAGTAGACGTTATAAGCGCTTACTAAAGTCGAATATACCTTAGTATAACGAGTCGAGCGACTGCTCGCTTAGTCGCTGTAGTTATTATAGGATAACCGTGGCGAGCTAGGCAATTACTTACTAAGTCGCTCTAGTCGACGTAGGTCGAGTACTAGTAATTAGTACGAGTATAGACTTTCTTATATCTATATAGATAGTATTACTTTCCCTTTAGATAGGAGCTTTATACTTAACTTATATTATCTACTAGACTAATCTCCTAGATACTAAATATAATTTTATACCAGACTAGTTTAGTATAAAGCCTACTTGCCTTCTCCTTAACACTCCTCTCTACGAGATTAACCTACCGATCTCTAACGACCTCTATAAGTCACGGGTCGTAATACTTTAAGTACCCTCAAGATGAGTACCTTAGGAGACAGGAACCCTACCCCAAGTAAACGAGGTTTATAATAGTTAGTAATAGCTGAAGTTAAAGATGGTATTAAGATTACTAAACTAGACTTATACTATAGCGATCGAGATAAGTTAGAAGAGTAGTTAGTATAGATATAGCTATACTTCTCTTTTAATCAAGACGCTATTAGATTAAGTAAGTAATTACTATTTATAATAACTTATATACGAGGACAGGCCTAGAGGTAGTCCGCCTTATATCTCAAACGATATATAGAAAGACCTAATAATAATAAAAACGCCACTATTAAGGTATAGATAGAGAGCTTTACTTACTTCCGTATTAAGATAAGGCGAATGTTCGGGCCTTCTAATAAAGAAAGTATAGCGGTACGAGTCATCTAGTATTTAATATAGAAGAAGTCAGCGTTAGAGTACTTAATATAGTTTTAATAATACTCCGCTTAAACTAACTAGGATGACAACGCACTTATAATAATATATTAAAGAGGATTGAAGGATAACGTTAAGAAAGAACTTATACGAGATAGAGCGGTATATAATACGCTAGATATACTTATCTAAGCCGTAGTAAGAATTAACGACTAACTTCACGAGCTTGCGATGGAATTACGCTATAATAGTAGCATCGCTAGACTCGGATAAGTAGGGATCTATTCCGGGGGATACTATAATAAGAGACATGTGTAATATAATCCTTACGGACTTATACTAATAGAATTAGACTTCACTTAAAAGAAAGGCAAATTCAGGGGTAAGAAGTAGTAAGGGGATAGAAAAGTAATAAAATGCTATGGCTATAATAAACTGGGCTATATCGCCAAGGACTATAAGTTAAAAAATATAGTAAAACGACTACAGTTAAATATATTAGAGCGAGTACTAATTAAAACGACTAGACCTCTAAGGGATTAACTAGAGGATGAATATAGTAATAAAGAACTAGATATAATTATAGAAGATTTACTAGCACTCGTCGATTATCTAATAGACAAGAATATTAAAGAACTCTAGATTAGGGAAAAAGAGCTATATAAAGAAATCGCAGTAAAATAGAGAAATATTAGAAGAATTAAAGACCGACTCAAGCGAATTTATAAGTAACTTAAGGAATTAGGTTCCGATAATAATAGTAATAGTAGTTAGGCTCGGAAGGAACATCCTAAGTAAGACCGAGAAAATAAAGACTCCGACTAGGAAGACCTTAGTCAGGAACCTAAGAAGGGCAAGGAGAAAAGCCTTAAAAAATCTTGCGTCTCCACGTTAAATAATCTATAATAGATAAAACTCGAGGAAAGAATAGAATTTTACTAGGAAAAGGTTTTAGACGGACTCCTTTAGAAGGAATTCCGAAACGATTTATAACACCTATAGTATAGAGTAATATACTAGACGGCTTGCGCCGATATATAATGCCTAATATATAACTAAGTAAAGAGAAACTTAGGAAAAGCGATTAGGATACGTATATATAGAAAGATTTAGACTAGTTACTATAATATAAGCTGCAACTAGCACCTAGTAATAAAGAGGAAACGTATATGGTTCTTAAACCATGACTAAAGATGGTATAGTAGTCTCTACGGGCACCTGAAGTATAATAAGGATACTACGGAGTACTACTTAATAGAATAGTACGCATGTTTTCACGACAAGTATAAGAAATATATACGGTAGAAGAAAATTACCGGATTCCTCCCCGACTTAGGAAAAGAGTAATCCCTTGTACTAAGGGGAAGCATAAGGAGATTAATGTCCTAATCCCTGAAACACGATATTTAGGTCTAACGGACTATATAACACACGTGAATATACCGGTTAGAATAGATAGTTAGAGAACTATAGTAATAATAGATTCTAGAGCATCTGGAAATTTTATCTCTAAAGTGTTAGTACGGTTAGTAGGCTTACTAATACGGAAGAAGAAAGATCTATATAGCTTATAGATAGCCGACGGGTTAGAACTATTAATAGGAAGTATAGTTAAGGAGATAACCTCGTTACTATTTATAATTCAGCGCTACTACGAGGAAATTTCCTTTAATGTAATTAGGATAGCTACTTATTATATTATCCTAGGAATACCTTAGTTAAAGAAGTATAATCTAGTAATTAACTAGAGAATAAAAGTACTTAAGTTTAAGTAAACTAGTAATATTACTAAGTTCTAACCTACACGCCGACTATAAATGACGGTAGATAAGAAATCGAATTAAAAGATAGTCGGGGTATATATTACCTTAATTTCGAATAAGGATAGCCTTAAAGAATAAGGATCCGGCTTAATAGATACCTGTAGAGGTCCGCAGGGTTAATAAGTTAGAGTTATTAGAGTAACTGATAGTACTCCTAATATCTTATAAGAGTATTAAAGATAGAAACGCCTCTTTATAAAAGAGATAATAGTAAAAGCTCTACCTAAATACCAACCTTAGGATTATAAGATTAAACTTGAACTAGGGAAGGAACTAACATTTAGACTAATTTATACGTTATCTGAAAAGGAACTCTTAGTACTACGCGGGTACTTGGATAAGAACCTAAAAAAGGGATTTATTTAAGAATCCAAATTACTAGCAGGATACCTGATACTCTTTATAAAGAAGAAAGACGGATCGTTATAACTATACGTAGACTATTAAAAGTTAAACGATGTAACGATTAAGAATTATTATCCTCTACTAAATATTAGCGAGCTGTAGGATCGGCTAGCTAAAGCTAAGATCTTTATAAAGTTAGATCTTAGAGGGGCGTATAACTTAATTTAAATAAAAGAAGGTAATAAATAGAAAATAGTATTCAGGACTTAATATAGATATTATAAGTACCTAGTCATGCTATTTAGCCTTACTAACGTACTAGTAACCTGCTAAGTACTAGTTAATAATATTATACGAGCTTATTTAGATTAAACAGCGATTATATACCTCGATAATTATTAATCTACTCTAAAACTCTTGAAGAGCATATCCCTTATATACAGGATATATTAATATGTCTATTACAAGCGGGACTCCTTCTAAAACCAGAGAAGTGCGAGTTTTATAAGACCTCAGTCGAGTTCTTAGGGTTTATAGTAACGACTAAAGGCGTTCGTATAAGCCCTAAGAAGATCTAGGCTATATAAGAATAGCTTATACCATATAATATTAAATTAGTATAAGGATTCTTAGGATTCGCTAACTTTAATAGACGTTTTATAGAAGGCTACTCTAAGAAGGCCTTACTACTAACTAAAATCACCAAGAAAGACACGGGATTCCGATAGGATACTAATTAAAGGAAAGTATTTGCCGAACTAAAGCAAGCTTATATAGATCTACTAGTACTCTATACGTTTTATAACGGAGAGCTAGCACGCATTAAGACGGATGCTTCGGACCTTATAATTAGAGCCTGCTTATATTAGTAGAAGAATAGTAAATGGCACCTAGTAGCTTACTACTTAAGAAAAATGATAGTAGTAGAATAGAACTATAATATATACGACAAGGAACTCTTAGTAGTTATCTATACTCTATAGTATTAGAGAGTATATACTAAAAGTTATTCTAAGCTTACTATCTTTACTAATTATAAAAACTTAGTCGGATTTACTATAATAAAAGAATTAAATCGATAATAAGTTAGATAGTCTAAACTTCTTAGATAATACAAGTTTAAAATTTAGTATACCCTAGGTAAAGATAATAGAAGAGCAGACGCTTTAAGTAGACAATCTAACTATATATAAGTAAAGGACGTTATAATATAACCTATCTTAAAACAGGAAGACGACGGATTATTAGTACTAGTAAGGAACCTGGTAACGACCGTTTAAGTCCTAATATATATAGTTCCTAACTTAAAGGAAGTATATATTAGCGACACCTTAGCCAGCGAGCTTAGGAAATAATAGCCTAACCGAGACCTATTATTATATAAGTAGAAACTGTACTTACTACCTAAGGCGGTTAAGGAAGTAATTAGAAATTACTATGATAACCCTCTCTTAGGGTATCTAGGAGTTTCTAAGATAATAGAACTCATTTAGAGAGTATATACTATACTAAACCTGCGAGTATTAGTCGAATAATACATTAAAGAATATATATATTACTAGTAGAACAAGTTTATAAGATATACTAAATATAGATAAATTCAGTTTACTAAAGTTCTAGATACGTTATAGAAAGATATTATAATAGACTTTATTATAAAACTACCTCGGTTAGTTAACCCGGTAACTAATAATAAGTATAATTTAATAATAGTTATTATAAATAAACTTACTAAGTATACTATTATAATTCTATATAAAGAAACCTATAATGCTAGTCAGCTTGGTTTTATATTATTAGATAGACTTATTAGAGATTATAGTATACTAGAGTTAATTACCTCGGATAGGGATAAGCTCTTTACCTTAAACTATTAGAAGACCTTAATCGCCTTAATCGGAACTAAACTACAAATATTAACAGCGTATTATCTATAGATAGATAGATAGATAGAATATATAAATTAAATAATAGAAGTGTACCTTAGATACTACGTTAATAAGAAGTAAAACAATTAGGTTTTACTACTCCTAATAGTATAATTAGCTTATAATAATAAGAGATCTAATATTATAAAGCTATTACCATTCTTCGCTAACTATAGAAGACATGCGAACCTGTTCCTAGATCCGAGATAAGGACTAGATGCTGAGAAAGCTTTAGTACTAATATCAGATATAAAAGACTTGCATATAAGTATATAAGGCGAAATCCGTAAATGAAATAACTCTATGGAAGAAACGGCTAATAAGAAAAGAAAAAATGGCCCTTAGCTAAAGAAGGGGGATAAAGTATACCTCCTTATAAAAAACCTGAAGAGTATAAGACCAAGCAAGAAATTAGACTATATTAAAGTCAGACCATTTTTAGTTATTAAAGAGAAAGGACCTATTAACTATAAGTTATAGCTTCCGCCTAACGCTAAAATCTATCTAGTATTCTATATTTTAATATTAGAATAATTAGATTCTAATACGCCCTTATAAGAAACCTTCTATTTCGGAATAGAGGAAGAGAATGAATTTAAAGCCGAAAAGATTCTATTATAAAAAGGTTAGAGTTACCTAGTAAAATAGAAAGGATATAAGGACTCGGAAAATACCTAGGAACTAGTTATAAATCTCACGAACTATTAAGAGCTCCTCTAGCAGTATTATTAAACCTAGATATACCCTAAGTAATCCACTCGAGAGCTCCAGGCGAGAGAGTCCTAGAACCCTCGAACTCTAAGAAAGTAGGATAGGTAGTGAGTACCTTCTTAACTTCGCCAGCCTTCTTAAGTTCTTCTAGACGTTCTAGCTCTTTAATATTATTAAGCCCTTTATTAAATATCCGTTATTCACGCTCTTTTAGAAAACGCTTCTACTAATAAAGACGTTTTAATTTTATTTACTTCTAATAAGTAATCTTATTACTCTAATAAGTAGCCTCGTTAGCGGCTTCCTAAGCTACCTCTATCTCTACCTCTTCGCGCTCAAGCTTCTCTATGGCCTTATTAATACTAGAGAAGTAAATAACGGGTACGGCCGGTTTATATTACTTCCCTAGCCGAATGTATTCCGTATACCTCTATAAGAGAGAAGACAACTGATATTCTTTTTAAGACCTCGCGTATCGCAGATATAATACTATTATAACTACTCCCCTATAAGTAACTTAATCCGATAACTCGATACGACGTTATTAAGGACGAGACGATATAAATACTTAATTAACCTTTAAGATAAAGGTTTAGGGAAGGAGGGGTAATATTACGCCCTTGATACGCGAGCCTTAGCAGACGCTATAAGCGCTTACTAAAGTCGAATATACCTTAGTATAACGAGTCGAGTAACCGCTCGCTTAGTCGCTATAATTACTATAAGACGACCGTAGCGAGCTAGGTAATCGCTTACTAAGTCGCTCTAGTCGACGTAGGTCGAGTACTAGTAATTAGTACGAGTATAGACTTTCCTATATCTATATAGATAGTGTTACTTTCCCTTTAAATAGGAGCTTTATACTTAACTTATATTATCTACTAGACTAATCTCCTAGATACTAAATATAATTCTATACTAGACTAGTTTAATATAAAGCCTACTTGCCTTCTCCTTAATACTCCTCTCTACGAGATTAACCTACCGATCCCTAACGACCTCTATAAGTTACGGGTCGTAACAGTTATAAGAATTAGTACTATTAAGTAATAAATTATATTATAACTAATACTTTTCTATAAATATTTCAAATTTATTAGGAGTATACTAGTAGGATTTATTATTTAATAAGGTCCTCGGAGTCTTTTCTAGAGGGAAACTATACTAGTATTATTTGTCCTTTATACCCCCTACTACCCTTAAAGTACTTTAGTTACAGATTATTAAATGATATTAGGGGTATAATAGATAATTTAGCTATACTAGATATCTAAAAAGGTGAAAAGGTATCTAGGAATAAGATAATAAGACTTTATAGATATACTACTCGCTTATTATCTTAGTAGAAGGGCTTATTTTCTAATATAGATTAGCCTTAGCTAATATACTTATTCGCGCTTTAATATCCCAACTAATAGCGGCCTTACGAAATGCCCCTACTCTGTTAAGAAACTTGATTCTACTTAATAAAGGTAGAAACGGTTTAGTTTTTCTACCGCTATATCTCTATTAGGCTCGACTTACCCCCTTTAATCTATTCTTAATCCCTAATAACTCTATTTAGGATAGTCCTCCTAGATAGTCCTCCTAGCTATATTTACTATATTTATAAGGTAGTACTATTTACTATTTATAGTAGTAATATTATTAATATATAACTATATAAATATTATCGCTATTACTATTACTATTACTACTATTACTATTACTATTACTACTATTATTATTATATATTATATAAGACTACGTGTAATAGTTATATATATACTCTATCCTACTAATCCTACTTATAATAATAAACTTAATAACTTATTAGCTAACTAGCTAATATCCTCCTTCCTAGGCTCTATTAACCTCGCCTCCTTCTTCTTATTCCTTACCTTCTAATTAGTTATACGCTTTTCCTTTACCTCTAACTTCTAATTAGCGTCCGCCTTATCCCTTTTTACTTATAACTTTAGTCTCTTTATCTTCCTTAGCTTTATACCCTTTCTAGCCCTTATTAATTATATTATAAGGGTAGGATCTAGCTATAAAGGGTATTTTATAAGTTCTTATTACTAGCTACGCTAGGCTAGCTATATAAGAGGAGGTAGAGGTATTTACTAAGGAGAAGTTAGTAGTAGTAGAAAATTATTAATATAAGAAAAATTATAAGGAGATAGCTCTAATACTAATAGGCTACTAGGCTAGGGGGCTTCTTTAAGAGGTAGTTAGGTATAGTTATAATAAGGCTAAGTGCTTATATACTAGATCTTATCTTTATTATTACCCTTAGGGATCTACGCCTTATTATTAGACCTAAAGAGTTCTTAATAATTATAAGTAAGAGAATTCTTAAACGACCCTCTATTATTATTATTAAAGTTTTATTATAAGAAGTTAGAGACGCCCTCTATATCTCTATTATTACTAGTATATATATTAGCCCTTTTAGCTTTAATAATTTACTCCTATTACCTAGTCCTTTCCTCTTCTTACTATTATATTATAACCTTATAATACTCTTATACTACCTCTTTATTAGCTACTTTATAACCTATTAATATACGCTATTATATACCCTTATTCTTCTACTACTTAAAGTTATCCTTATTTATCTTAGTTATAGTAAATAAGATAGGTAACGCGTTAATATAATACTTCTTATAAAACTTTCTATTAAAGTTTTTAAGGTATTTCTTATATTTATAGGCGTATTCTTTAGCCTAATATATCTCTAGAATTTTTCTATAAAATTTATATACCTTAAAGTAAGAAGCCTTTATAATATTAAGACCCCGTCTTAAAAAGCGTAGTATTAATAGTATTATAGGGGCTATAATAACCTCCTATATATTATTATTACTTAATTTACTATTACTCTTATCACCCCTATTATTAGTATTCCTATATATAATATAGTAACACGCCGTTATAACGCTAGTATTAAAGCTTATTTTCTAATTAATAATAATCTCCGGGGCGCTAAAAAGCTATCTTAGATAAATAAGAGATAGGGGGATTTACTCCCTACTCTAGATATAATAATATAGCTAGTATTTATAAAGTAATCTATATTAATATAGGAGATTATAGTTATTTTTATAGTAATCCCCTATTAGCGCTAGAGAAGATACCTTATTTACTTTATATAGCTATTTCTTAGCTGCGATAAACTTAGTAAATACTAACTATATAGCCTTATATATTATATAAGATAAGAGTCTTATAAAATATAATTAGCTAGTATTAATATATTAAGGCGTATTTTATTTTTAATACTTTAGCTTATAATAGAATGTCTTAATTAGAGTTATTACCTCTATAGTAATTTTATTAGTACTTATCCTAATAGGAGTATGTTAATAGGTAGCCTCCTTAATAACTAGGTATATATACTCCCCTTATTAAGTATTAGAGTAACTAAGGTTTAGTTATACTCTAGTATATACTATTATAAACTATAATTCCTATCTCTTATAAAAGCTAGTTAGGTAATTCCTTTTATTCTAGTATAGATTTTCTAGTAATATTAAATAATTATACTCTAATACCTCCCCTATTAGTAACTAGATATACGCCTATATTATATTAGTAAGTTTTTCCTTCTACTTAATAAGATAATTTCTATAAGTTAGCCTCTTCTTAATAGCCTTAGTAGTATACTAGTTATAAAGCTAAAGAAAATACTTAGAGCCGATATTATCTAATTAGGAACCCTGGAGCTCTAAGGTAAGCTCTATAATAACGCGTATCTCTTACTCCGCGTTATTACTAATATATTCCCTTAATAATATTAGAATATTAATATTTTTTCTTATTATTACTACTATTAGCCTAGTAGTAAAGTCGCTTAATAAGACCTTTAACTTATAATAATTATTATAGAAAAATAGCTCTCGTATATAAGTATTTATAAATAAAAAGGTATTAGCTAACTTAAACTAAATAAAGTAATAAGTAATAGGTATTAACCTTAGTATATTTATTATAAAGATAAGTACTAATAATAGTAGGCCGTTCTTATTTATATTAAATATAGTATTAGTAACTACTATAAAATAGCTAGTAAATTATCTTACTATCTTAATTTATTTAGAGCTAGTAAAGAAGAAGAATTCTACTTACTATAATTAATAGATATTTTATTTAATAATATACTTCTCTTTTATACGTATAGAAAAGCCCTAATTTTTAAGGGAGTAAAGTACGTACTAGAGCTCTTATTAAGGTGTCTACTTACTCCTTAAATAGACTAAGTTATAGTACTTAGACTAAGATAGACTTAGGCCTTTTATTTATATTACCCTTCTAGCCTTATTAAAGGGTAGATTTACTACTCTAAGATTAAGAGCTATTAATTTAGTAATAGCGCGATCTAGATTATAATAATAGTATTCCTTAAGTATAAATAGATTATCTAGTATAGCGTAATTATACTTACTTTCTAAGATAGGAATTCGCTACTATATATCTCTTATATAATACTAGAGTTTAATTTTATATTTATAATTATTTTAGTTAATATAAGAATTTAGTCGCTAATAAGTATCTACTATTCCTTTTATAGTAGCTTAGGTTTTCTTATATATATCGCGAGTCTTCTTACTGTAATAAGTATACTTAAAAATATACTATTTATATTCCTTATATTTACTATAAGTAATAACGATAGTAAAGCCTTATATATAGGCCTAGTTCTATAGCTATAATTAGGTATCTTCTTTACTAGTAAAAACTTTATAATTAACGGGGGGACGCTTATAGGAAGTAGGAAATATAGTAAAAGTATAAGCCTTTTTATTAGTAATATCTTTAGTATATAACTATATAATAACTATAAGTCTTAATATAATAGGGGAGAATAGGGATAATAGTAGGGCGAGGGATTATAGGATAATAGCGCTAGTAAGTAACTCCTAAGGCCTAGTCTAATATTATACTAATACTAAACTACTATAAGTAATAAGTTTCCCTTTATAAAAGATATAGTAAACAATTATTTAAAGTTATTCTATAAGTACTATTAATATTATTTAGCTATTAGGGTAGTATATAGATATTTTATAGGTATAAAATTTTTAACTTATAGTCCTTAATATATAGCTAAAGTACTAATTAGAAACCTTATAAGAGGCTTTATTTAAGGCTATAAATCTACCGACTATACTCTATATATATATTCCTATAGTATTACCGTTATACTACCTCGCTATTATACTTACTTAAAAATATACCGCTTATTTCTCTATAAACCCTACTAAGCCGTAGGGCTAATAGGGTCTAACTATTAGAACTTAAAGTTATATAATAGCTACTCCTATAATATTATAATAAATAATTATATTAATAGTAGGAGTATATATTATAAAGTAGTATATATATATAATATTAGCGTTTAAATAATATTAATTAGTTATAGTACGTAGTAGTTATATTAGTAAGCGTATATTATATTATATAAACCACCGCCCCGCAAATGTGGCTAGGGGGACTGTCTAGGGGGACTGTCCTGAATGGAGTTGGATCCCCAATACGCTAGCTGATGAGGCCATCATGCGCCTCTACGCATGAGAGACTCGATACAAGTTCGCTCCGGTCTCAGACCTAGAGACGAGAAACATTGACTCTTGGTGTACGTACCCTTGTTTTCGGAGCTATCAAAGACAACCTACTTCTTACTACATAGTCTCCGCGTGCTCAACTGTATCCAGGGCTACCTAGCCAGCGATGGCACCCCCTAATATACGAGGGATTGAGATATTGCCTGCGGAGATCCTCTTAAAGATCTTGGTACATGCCAAGTTGGCCTTGGGCTCATCATCATTGGCGCAATGCCTAGTTTGCTCTAAAACCTGGCGAGACGCTACATTACCAGTGCTCTACAGCGACATTTGCCTTCAAAACTCGAATCTGGAGAAGTTCGTGAGGCAATCTGACATCTCGAATAGCGTTCTTGTTCAGTCTCTGACCATCATAATTGAACCTGTAAATCCAGCTCCCGATTCCACGCCTCCGTATCCTAGTGTACTTTCAATCGAAGACATAGAATATGCGAAACACCATGGAAGTCAAGAGTCAGCGAAATTGTGGCATCTCTTGGAACAACTCCTAGACAACCTCTCGGAGATGAATCACTCGCTGACCTTTTCACTCACCGTCTCGCCAGGATCAAATGCCATAGGATTTTGGATTGCTAGGCCTACTATAACCGCAATCACCAAGGCCCTTCCAGGAACTTGCATCAGCATAGAAATTGATACACGAGGCAAAGATTATTTTGAACCAGGCTCTGAGCATCTTTGCGATGTACTTCGCGCAATACTTCCACGCCTTCAGAACTTACGCTTACGAGTCAGTACCATGTGCCCAGCAATTCTTGGCCACAACTTCAATCCTTTTGAACCAACCAAGGAGTTCTCCTTATTCCGGCCGGTCGCTGCGCCAAATTTAGAAACGCTAGTCATCAACTGCATTCCAGGTACCATCTTCGGGAGCCAAGCCCACATCTGCAATACCTTTCGGGAGAGTCCGTATTCCTCGTACTCCACCAATCTCCCAGAGGCTCGGACTGCCCTCGTGGACGCGCTATGCCTTGCCCACGAGAATATCGGCTTCCCGGTCGCAAAGCATATAAAGCTCATTTACGCACTGCCCGGTTCGCCCGGTTCCAACGATGCCAGCTATGCATCCCTCAACCAGTGTGATATACTCAATAACTTGACGTGGGCTCTGCCCTTCAAGAACATATTGGGGGGAGGGCGGCTCGACAGCTTCTTGATCCGCACGCCTGAGGGCCAAGAATTCTTGTCATACCCATGGGCGATTGAAGCGATTGCAGAAGGCGAAATTTGGGCTGAGACCATGGCTGGATATAGACTCCCTGCCTCAGCGACTCACTATGCGGCATATGTCCCAAAACCTTTGCCTTTGCTTGACTCGGTGGCTTGGAGAGCCTTGAACCCGAGAAAATCCTGTTTATTGTGGTATAATGAAAAGCTATGCGGCTCTCGATTATTGATTGCTGGACGTAGACAGGGGTTTTCTGGTATAGTGCCTCCAAGAGAGGCAACACCGGCCGGGTGGGGCAGGATTAGGGATGGTGCTCAACTTCAGAAGAATTGATTACTTTGTCTAGTTCAAGCATAAAAGCCTAGACTTCAAAACGTCCTAGGTCTTAGTAAAGTTCTTTTCTTTTTGGATCTTCTCCTTTCTTGTAAATCGGGGCCTTGTTGGAAAAGCGACATCTTGCAGTCGCTTGAAAACCTTGGCCTGCGTACGTTGGAAGATATTGAGAAACATTATGATGCTTGGGCGCTCCCTCGTATTCTTCTGTTACTTCTCCATACTTTCTCAGTACTCCCTTGCTACGCCCTTTCATTCCTTCGCTATCTTTTCAAAGCGGCCGTACTCGCGGCGGTGGGTAACGGGAGTGAGGGAAGTCGTCGAGGAGCAAGACGGGGGGTTGATGAGGGAGATTGAGGTAGGGCGTGGAGGAAGGTTTGAGACGAGAGGGCAAGGTCTATTACGCAATCGTTGGACGACCAAGCCTAGTCTCTAGGTTGGCAGTAAGCCGTTCGCCAGTATGCTGAATCTAGAAGTTAGTGTGTGTTCCGTGAACCTAGGAAAGAGAGCGACGGGAGCTTTGGAGCGTAATATCTGAGCAGAATGTGCTGTAATCTTTTTGATGTCAACTGCCGGCTCGACAAATGACAACCACTGTGGAACTGTCACCACAGATCACGCTGCCTATATCGAAACTTCGAAAAAATTACCTACTTACTGCGGATCCAGCGACAAATATACTCCTCGACGATCTGTACCTTGTCAACTGTTAGGTTACAACGGAAACCTGCACAGAAAGAATTTGGGAAGAAGCAGCTTACTCCTCCTCTCTTGCTGCGCCCCCTAATGCTCCCCCTAGTACTCCCTCCCACTCCCTCCTGCTCCCTCCTGCTCCCTCCTACTCCCTCCTGCTCCTATTCCCGTCCCGGAACAGCAATTATAAATAATAACTTCGGGGTATATATAATATACTATATATATATATAGCATCCCCGAACCTAGGCTAATATGTAACTAGTCGCTAACTTAGGTACAGGTTTGAGGAAGAGCGCCGTAAGGATTAACCGTCTATTATCTACACGTATTAACGCTATCAGCCAGCTTTAAGCTAAGGGCTAGACACTGAAGTCTTGCGTGATCTTTTCCCTTGGTTTTCCACATCGTTATTCTCTGGATTGCATATGCTTGATGCTTCCGCATACACCTTCACTATCGACGATAATGTTCTGATGAGGTGTTGTAAATAGGACTATCTTCCTGTGATATTCTGAATGGATAAATGTAATAAAGTAATGATATCTGAACTCTGAACGGATAAATGTAATAAAGTAATGATATCTGATTTCATAGACTGGCAAATTCCTTTGAGTCATTAAAGATATCAGACTATCTGGAAATGAATTCTCTCGTAAGTCTTCGAGGAATAATTTCGCTCTGCCCTGGCGAAGGAGTGTCCATATTTGAGCCAATGATCTGGGGATACACGTGCGCCCTGTATCTGTCGCAATAATCCCCCAAATATTCATGACATTGAGGACAATATTCATGGCTGATTTTGGGGGTTCTTGCATCGGTGTGGTCTCTATCCACTACCGTCTCCAACATATATCCCTCCTCCCATTCTTCCTCGGTCTCCCATTCTTCCTCGGTCTCCCGTTCTTCCTCGGTCTCCCATTCTTCCTCCGTCTCCCATACCTCCTCCGTGTCCAATTTTGATCTCGCGCTTTCCGTATCTTCAGTCTCCCACTGCCGATCAGTTTCTTGTTCCTCCAGTTCATCGCTTTGGGTAGTCTTGCTGTGGTTTTCCCCAACGACGATGTTCATCTTCAACCTAGAAAGTTGAGAGTGGCCTTCAGTACATGCTCTCATTGCTTTCGTCCACACGCGGAGTGTTCTAGCATTGTGCTTTCGAGCATGATCGCAGAAATCGTCCATGATGTCTGGGTCTGCGGCGTCGATGGCTCCCTGTATTAGCAGGAGCTTGATGACTTCGGTCAGCCATCTCTCTGTGATGACCAACTTCTTGAACCGATGGCGTATCAATGGCTGGTGGCCACTACCGTAGTATTCGTGTTCCGACAGGAGGGCAATGACCTCTCCCCCTTGGTGAATAGCTGTATGTAGAGCCTTTATCACGCAGTGAGAACCTCCAGGCTTTAGGTCAAGTAAACCATAGTCCAGGAACCTTCTGATAGTACCCAATTTGGCGTATAGATAATTTTCAACAATTTTAACTTGACTGGTCACCCAGAACTTAACATGATCTTCAACGTCCTCGATTAGCTGAGACCAGTGCATAAATCTTGCACTGCACAGTTCTCCCAGTTGAACATGATCCAAAATGATTTGCCACTCTTTTTGGCCCATCAACGACTCAAACTGAAGTGTTGAAATGTGCCTATGCGGGATAACACATCCAGGAAACCTATATAGCACATATTCCCCTTCGGGTGTAACAAGCAGAAGCCCTTCAGATTCGAAGGGGTCACTTTTTGCAGACTTCAACAATCTGCTAAAAAGAAACTTAAAGTGGTCCCCTTGCGGATAGATCGTAGGGAGCTCCGAAAAGACATAGGCCCAGCAGATAGCGAAAAGAGTGATTGGGTTGCTGAGGAACGAAGTTAGACAATAATGATAGGGAGGAAAGGCTAGAATTCTTCTCACCCATTAACTAAGTCGAGGCACCCTGGATCGACGCCTAAGTCGATCAGCAAAGTGATGATCGCATCCAATTCTTCAACTCGTCTTTGAATGTTCTCGTGTTTCCCCTCGAAATGGGGGAACTACTCCTGTCTGTGAGAAAATCTTGTTAAAGAGACATGGTGCTTACCCATACACCAACTGCGACATGACCTAGGAGGTTTCGGCCTACGTCGTCAACATCATAAGGAGATGCGCAACCTTTGTCGAATAAATTGCGGATAGCGCCTAAGTCGTGTCTCTCGCAGGCCCGTATGATTTCAGAATTCACATGAATGATATTAACCGTACTAAGAGTCCAATGTGGAATGTTATAGCTACCTGCCCCAGTCAAGAATTCCAGTCTTTGACGTCGGAGAACGGCACCCTGGGAAATTAGCCATGGAGCAGGCAAAAAGGTTACGGTAGTAACAGATAGTTGTTTTGTTTCTGAATGAGGATCTTCTACTACTTTCCGAATATACGAGACGGTCGTGGTCCGAATAGATATGGTGCCGAAAGTGGTGTTTTGGATCAAATTCCACTTACTCTCAGTCACCGAATTCTTGACCCACTTGTCTGCGCAATGCTCGAGATCAATACTTGACGGAGTCGCGTCTTCGTTCCCGTGGCACAAAAATCGGGATCCAGATAGTGTTCTGGTATCTGAAGAGTACTGACTTGATCCAAATTTATTATTGGCAGGACTTTTTTCCTTTCGATCTGTATTAGGTAGTCCAAAGTATTGCCTGAAGTGATGTTTCAGATTTCTTGAGATTGTACGATTTACTCTGCCTTTGATGGTTTCGAAGTTCATTGGTAGGTAGCCTAATCTCTCCTGAACCAAAGTTTGTACGGCCAGCTCTATCCTCTCAGTCCTGGTTTCAGTATTGTGCGATAATTCGTCCATCTTTGTCTGGGTCTCGGTCGTGATATCAACAACTCTTGCAAAAGTTGAAGACAGATTAGATGAAGTGTCTCTGATCTCTTCGATTGTAGTTTTGGTTGCTCCGGCGGCCGCGTTGCAGGCTCTTTGTCCAGCTGACACATCTGTAAGAGATTTGTCGACTGCCTGCAGTTGGTTCGAATGGCCTATTTGCTCATCCCTGTTTGAGGTCAGGCTACTATAATCAAAAATAACTCGAAAAATAGAAATACTGAGTATTGCAGCTTGGCTCGTTTACCTTGTTCTATCAGCACAGGCTTGCAGAAGCATTAACTTGGAGCGATCGAGATCTCCAAGATACTTGGTCAAGTCTGATCGCTTTAGAGCCACTTTGACCTGATTCCATAACCTCCGTCTCTTCTTCGCATATTGATCTGGGTCAACCTTCTTCACAAATTCAAGAAGCTCATTGAGGCGCTTCTCACAGTATTTTAGAGCATGCTCAAGGTCTGCGTTCTGGCCCGTGGATGACTTCTGGATATTTGCAAGTATGGATTCAAGAATCCGAAGCTCCTCACCTAGAGCCCGCACCCTGCTCGGAGCATTCCTAACGTCGCTAATAAAATCATGGAGGAAGGCTGCACCCTGTGCAAGTTGACCTGCGAACCCAGCGACAGAGAAGGCGCCACTTGCGAAAGCAAATGCTTCTGCCATGATGGGTCAAAAGTTCTTCGAAGAATAATATAGATCCTCAACGATGTTAGAACGGTATGGGGTCAAATTGTTGTAGTTTGAGAGATAGTCAATGGGGGTGGGCGTGGAGCGCCCTACTGCAGTACTTGCCCAGCTATAGCCGGGTACCAGGCTGCTGCGCCCCTACTCTTGCTCCCTCCCCCTGCTCCCTTGCTGCTCCCTCTAAAGCGGCCCTGCTCCGAATCCCGTCCCGGAACGACAATCGTAAATCCTGAGTTCGGGATGTATATAATACATATAGGGCGGCGGTACGCGTATACAGCAGTTTGCAAAGCCATTAATTTGACGCTAGTAGCCCGTAAATCGTCGAACGTCCCCTACTAAAATTAGGTAGTAAAGCCTTAACGATATACGGTCGCGTTTATAAGCTATATAACTCTTATTTAATATTTAAATAAAGCTATAAATTATCTTATATATCTAATCCTTAGTATTTTAGTCCTAGCTTATAATCCTATTATCCTACTATTACTACTATATTATTATTATTCTTACTAGGCGACTAAGTTCTAATAATACGCGGTAATATACTATTTATATAATAGCTTTATAATAGTATAATTAACTAGCCTATTTACTACTTATATAATCTTCTACTACCTTATATCTTATCCTTATAAAGTTTACTATTACTACTACTTCTAATATACTTGTTATAACTCCCTAGTATAGTAAGTAGCTACTTAAATCTAAGTAAATAAAAGCCTATTATAAGCCTAGTCTATAACTTAAATTATAGTTAATAAGTAAGCTTTAACTTTAAGGGAGAGGTACCTAGAAGTATATATCTAGTAATAAGCTTAAGGATATTATAGCTAAGACTAGGAGTACTATTCTAGGGCCTAATATTATACCTAGTATATTAACTACTAGTAGAGGTACTTTAAGAGGTACTTCTAAGGTAAGATTATTATTACTTAGACTTCTTATAAAGCTTTAAGCTTAATTATAAATACCTTATTTATAACTTAATAAGCTTAAATTATTAATAAGGTCTTATAATATATCCCTTCTTTCTAACTTACTTTTATTAAGTCTACCTCTACCTCTTAATATATTATAATTAAGTATACCTCTACCTCCTCCTCCTTCTCTTCTACCTTTAAGTTAGAACTTTTAGCTAACCTTAAAATAGGTATTAAACCTAAAGTAATAAGTTATAAATACTCTAAGATAAATAATATTAATACCCTTTAAGTTACCCTCTAAATATTTTATACCCTCTATCTAGTTATAATTACTTAGCCGTTATTTACTAGAAGATAGGAGGAGAAATAAGGTAAAATCTATATAAGATTATCTATCTAGCTTCTAGTATCTTAATTAGGCTATTTAGTAATATAAGTTTAAGAATAAGGCTAATAATCTTTTTATAAGAGTAAGTAACTTATAAACTTTAGCTTTAAATAATACTACTATTTCTATAATTAATAATATATCTAATATCTTAGATTTAATAGGGGTAAAAACCTTAATTTTAAGTATAATCTAATTAAGATTAGAAATTATATTACTACTACTTATACTACTATTATAACTAGAAAAGCTAGGGCTATTTCTCTCTCTTAGATTACTATTATAAATAATTTTATATATCTCTTATAAGTTACTATTATAGATAATTTCTTATTACTCTTATAAATTATAGAAATTAAGGAGCTTAAGCTAGTAAGGTTTAAGATATATCTAAAATTAATCCTTAAAAAACTTACTCTAGAAAATATAATTAAAGAGTAGTCTTATATATAAGATCTAAGTTATAATTAACCTCCTTTTAAAGTATAAAGGTTTAAATAAGAATATCTTATATAAATACTCTTACTTAGTTATCTTATTAGAGTTTATCTAGTATTAATTAAAGTAACCGCGAGTTATAATAAGTTACTTAAGATATATTAATATAATTAATATCTAAGATCCTTACTAGTAGTAAAGTATAAAGTAAGAGATCTAAGACTTTTATAATAGAGGTTTTAATAGCCTTAATATTAATATTATATTTAGATTTTATATTTAGCCTATAAATAATACTTTTATAATAACTTTAGTAACTTAATAATAGCTTATTTACCCTAGTAGCTATATTATAACTTCTACTCTTAATAATCCTATAAAAGCTCTTTTATAAGAGTATAAAATTAGGAATAAGAGCCCTACTAAGAAGTTATATAAAGAGATATTATTAATATAGAAATATACTAATAAAAGGTATTTAAATAATATAATACTTAAAGTATCTTATTAGATTAATAATAATTTAAACTATATCTTCTTTATAATAAAATAGGTAATACTTTAAGCTAGTATTATATTATAAGATAATATAAGAAGGATTATAAAGTAGACCCCTTTAATTATACTTATAAGAGATATAAGAGTATATATAAAAAAGTAGATAAAGTTAAAAGAGAAGGAGTAATTAAAGGAGTAATAAATAGGGTTATCTTTCTTATTTAGAAGTTACCTCTAGGCGGCTCTCTTATATAATTAGTATAATACTTTTAGAGGAGTATTCTAATAACCTACTCTTATATTATATCTTCCTTATAATAAAGCTTTTACCCTACTAATTTAACTCTTATTAACCCTATTACTAACCCTACTACCTACCCTCCTACTTACCTTATAAAATATATAAACCTTAGAGCTATAGAAGAAGCTTAAGGAGTAAGTATAAGAGCTATCTAGCCTTTAATTATAGTTTATAATAGTACTAATAAGAGCCTCTTATACTCTAAGACCTTCTACTATACTAGTACCTTTAATAGATATTTAGAGTAGCTCTATTAAGGGTAATCTTACTAAGTTTATTAAGTAGATAAAAAGGAGTAGGCTTACAAATAAGATTATTAACCTAGATAATATATATAATAAGCTTATAAATAAAGGCCTTATTATAAAGCTAATATAAGAGTAGAAGTTTAATAAGGAGTTATAAATTACTCTTAATATTAAGTAGAATATTAGTATATATCTAACTAGAGGTATTAGCTAATAGAGTTATAAAAGAGATAGGATTATATTATATAATTAATTTATAACTAGGCTTCCTAATAGGCCCTTACCTTATTACTATAAGTATTTAACTAGACCTCCTATTACCCCGCTTAATAAGGTTACTCTACTACTTAGATTAGGATATTAATATAGCTACGTCCTAATAAGTATTAAGTAGGATAAGGGCGCAGATAGTAAGGGGTTTAATAACTATAATAATATACATAATAATTAACTACTTAGTCCTACTAAGCCTAATAGGTTAGACTATTTAAATACTTAATTATTATAATAGTAGCAAGCCTTTATATAGTATTTATAAAGTATATAATATTAGATTAGCTTATAATCTCTACCTTTTATATACTATCCCTTATATATAATACCTAACTTTTAGAATAGATTACTAGGGTTTACTTATCCTACCTAGGCCTTAATTATAAGCTTTAAAAAGTACTTATATTATCTATCTTCCTTATATATAATAGTAATATCCTAATATTTCCTAATCTAGCCCTTTAGAATAGTAAATAACGTCTTAATAGGATTTAAATCTAGTAAATATAGGGGTAAATAAGCTAACTTAACTCCGGCCTTATCTACTATATTAACTAGCTCTAGGTTCTAATAAATACTTATATTATTAACTATAATTACTAATAATAGATTACTATTAATAATATAACTATAATAAGAGAGAACCTAGGAGTAAATAAAGTTATTAAATATAAGGGCTTTAATAGAGCCTTAGTAGATAAGGTATAAGAGGTAGCTATTAGTTATAAATATAGGTAGGATACTCTATCTCTTTAACTATTTTAAGCTCTATATCTAATATAATATTCTACTAAGAGGTACCTATTTATAATACCTATTACCTAGGATCTTACCCTTAGAAATTAAGTATAAAAGTAGCTAATAAAGTCTCTTACTAGTATACTTATATATAGTACTCTTATTAAGGAAGATAAGTTAGTTAGCTTACTAGCTAGCTAGCTATATAAACTATAAATTCCTAAGGTCTTAATTATACTACTAAGCTATCTTCCTTATATTATTCCTTAACTAGCCTAATTATTATAGATACTACTAGATTATTAATTTATTAACTAAGACCCTAAACTTATTATAAAGGAACTAGGCTAATTTATTTAAATAAGCTATTAGGTACTAATCTAGGTATATAAGGAGCTCCTCTTATAGTAGGTTACTAATAAGATAATTATATCCTACCTAAGGTACTAGGAACGGGATATAGACTATATCCTAGTTATTCTAGGTATATCTTATATAATTTAGGGTACTAATACTAACCTTATATATAATAGTAATCTAATTATTACTATAACTAAGCTTAAACTTATATCTAATATACTCCCTAATAGCTAGTATAATAGGTAGAACTATAGTAATAGTAAGGGCGGTAATAGTAGGATTATAAGCTAGGCCTAAAATACTAAGGATTAGATATATAAGATAGTCTATAGCTTTATATAACTTATTTAGATATTAAATAAGAGTTATATAGCTTATAAACGCGACTGTATATTATTAAGGCTTTACTACCTAATTTTAGTAGGAGACGTTTAATAATTTACGGGCTAGTAGTATTAAATTAATAGCTTTATAAACTACTATACCTTATCTAAGTCCGCGTATATAGTAGTTTGTAAAGCTATTAATTGAACGCTAGTAGCCTGTAAATTATTAAAGCTCCCCTACTTAAAATAGGTAGCAAGGCCTTAGCGACTCGCGGTAGTAGATATAACTTATAACTAATAGTAGATATCTTATTATAACCCCTATTAATATCTTATAAACTATACTATTATCTTATAACCCTTATAAATATCCTATTATAACTTATACTATTATCTTATAGCCCTTATAAATATTTTATTATAACTACTACTATTATCTTATTAATATGATATCTACGGTAGTTATAAGCTATAATAAGATGATAGTAAGGGCTATAATAGGACGTTTATAAGGGTTATAGAATAATAGTATAGCTTATAATAGGACGTTTATAAGAGTTATAAGATAATAGTATAAGTTATAATAAGACATCTATAAGGGCAGGTTATAATAGGATATTTATAAGGGTTATAAGATAATAGTATAAGTTATAATAAGATATCTACGGGGTTTATAAGATAATAGTATAGCTTATAATAAGACGTTTATAAGAGTTATAAGATAATAGTATAAGTTATAATAAGATAGTAGTAGTAGTTATAAGTCTTATAGTATAGTAATAGTAGGGCTTATAGTATAGTAATAGTAGGGTCTATAGTATAATAATAGTATAGCTTATAATATAATAGTAGTAGCGATTACAGGGCCTCTAGTATAATAATAGTAGGACCTATAATATAATAGTAGTAGTAGTTACAGGGCCTTTAGAATGCTAATAGTAGGGCCTATAATATAATAGTAGTAGTAGTTATAAGGCTTATAGTATAGTAATAGTAGGGCTTATAGTATAATAGTAGTAGTAGTTATAAGGCCTTTAGAATACTAATAGTAAGGCTTATAATATAATAGTAGTAGTAGTTATAAGGCTTATAGTATAGTAATAGTAAGGCTTATAGTAAGATAATAGTATAATAGTAGTAGTAGTTATAAGGTCTATAGTATAATAATAGTAGGGCTTATAATATAATAGTAGTAGTAGTTATAAGGGCTATAATAAGACTATAGTAGGAGTAATTATAAGGGTAGCTAGGAGCTAAAATACTATAGATTATATATATAAGATAATTTACGGCTTTATTTTAATATTTATTTAGTATCTATAAGCTATAATTAAGACTATATATTATTAAGGCCTTATTACCTATTTTAGGTAGGGGAGCTTTAATAATTTACAAGCTACTAGCGTTAAATTAATAGCTTTATAAACTACTATACCTCTTCTAAGTCCGCGTATACCTTATCCTAGTACGCGTATACCTCCCTCTATTTAGCCTAGTAGTTAGCTAATAGGAGTATTCTAAATAGTTAACTAAGCTTACTTAAGTAATAACTAAGTAGTATAATAGAAGACTATTTACTCCTTAATGCTTTATACTTCTACTATATTATCTTAATAGTAATAACTACTTAATATATTATAAATAGATTATACTTATAATATATATATTTCTATAAGGAGTCTAATAGGCTAAACCCCTTTAAAATCCGTCTATTAGTAGGAAAGTTATAGGTAATAGTATAATATAACCTACTAGTAGCCCCTAAGTTAAATAGAGGGAGGTATATATACTCTAGGATAGGGTATACGCGGACTAGGACGGGGTATACGTGTACTACTACTTATATATAATTACGTTATAGATAGTAAAATCTAGATACTAGACTAGATACTAGAGAATCCTACTAAACCTTCTACTTATAAATAGCTACTATTATATATAAGGATCTTATAATATACTATTTAAGTATATACTTCTTGAAACTTATCTTATAACGCGAAGGAAATAATATTATAATAGGTAATAGGGGATTATATTAGTAGAAGGAATAAATATATATAACTTTTAGTATAGTTCTTTATCTAGCTTAGTATCTAGATTTTACTATCTATAATGTAATAATCTTCTTACTATAATAGAATATAAGAATATTAGGACCTTAAGCTTATTACACCTTATCTATTAGTTAATAAGTACCCTAGATTCCTTTCCTAGACTAGCGCGAATATTAGAACTCTAATATTTCTTTATATTTTACTTATATTTATACTTATACTCTATAATATTTTCTACTTATATAAAGTTATATAGCTCTCTTTCTACTATTTAATACTTTAAAAATAATTAAAATTAATATAATACTTAAAAAGATATTTTAGAATAAATAGATTTACCTACTAAATTTTATATACTAATAGCTAGAATAGAAATAAATAATAAAAATCCTAGTATTATTTATAAATTACCTATTCTACCATCTCACCTACCAACGTGTCTGATATCAGTCTGAATGGGGGGTGATATCCGTCTTATTGCCAGGTATGTAACGCTGTCAGAATAATCCATATCGCTACATGGGTGCATAGGCTAATGCTGTCGCATTCATAGGCCACCTACCTACCAACGTGTCTAATATGCTCCCTACTATTCACCTTACCTACCAACGTGTCTGATATCGGTCTGAATGGGGGGTGATATCCGTCTCATCGCCAGGTAGGCAACGCTGTCAGCATGATCCAAATCGCTGCATGGGTGCATAGGCTAATACTGTCGCATTCACAGGCCAAAAACCCTACTATTCACGTCACCTACCAACGTGTCTGATATCCACCTACCAACATGTCTGATATCGGCCTAAATAGGGGGAAATATCCGTCTCATTGCTAGGTATGCAACGCTGTCAGAATTATCCATATCGCTGCATAGGTGCATAGGCTAATGCTGTCGCATTTACAGGCCGCCTACCTACCTACCAACGTGTCTGATATGCTCCCTACTATTCACCTCACTTACCAACGTGTCTGATATCAGTCTGAATAGGGGGAAATATCCGTCTCATTATCAGGTAGGTAACGCTATCAGAACAGTCCAAATCGGTGTATTAGTGCATTAGCTAATGCTGTCGCATTTACAGGCCAAATACCCTACTATTCACGTCACCTACCAACGTATCTAATATCCACCTACCAACGTATCTGATATCGGTCTAAATAGGGGGAAATATCCGTCTCATTATCAGGTATGGAACGCTATCAGAATGGGTGCATACATATGATATAGCTAATGCTGTCGTATGCACAGGCCGCCTACCTACCAACGTGTCTGATATGCTCCCTACTATTCACCTCACCTACCAACGTGTCTGATATCGGTCTGAATAGGGGGAAATATCCGTCTCTTTACCAGGTATGGAACGCTGTTAGAATAATCCATATCAGTCCATTAGTGCATATATATGATATGGCTAATGCTGTCGCGGCCACCTACCAACGTGTCTGATATGCTCCCCGCTATTCACGTCACCTACTAAACGCCAGGTAGTAGGGGTGATTTTCCAACGTAAAAATCTTGAATTTTTACAGGCATTTTCTAGTATATATATATAATTCACGCTTCATCCGTCTCTCGTACGGGGTACGGGGTACAGGGTATGGCATCTGGCGTATAAACCGCATTGATCTTGTTTTTTCCGCATGGATAGGATGCTTCAATTAGGTATCTATTCGAGTTACTAGGTTTTTTTTATATTGATATATTAGGATTCGGATTGGGATTCGGATTCGGATTTCCCACTTCTATACCTATATACGTCTACTTTAGCTTCCATATCCCTTCATTATTGTGTTAGAGGTTATAGGTTTGGATATCCTTTTTATCAAGTATTTACACACACACGTTGTGCATGGATTGCTGTGGATCGATTTCGTTACTGGTGGCATGGGGGGTGTGGGGATTTGGAGATGCTCGAATTCTTGGGTCTGTACTGTAGACGATTGTTTGGGCGGATGTTGCATTATACATACTCTACGAAGACGGTTCACATTCGGATCCTCTTGGATTACATAACGTACAACCACTCCTCAGGATATCTCTAGACGTCGACGTAAGTAAGTTATAGGTCATAGAATACTGTTGTAGTCGCATCTCATGTCATGCACCGAGCTTCCATGATTGAGATATTCGTATTCGGAATTCTCTGTCATTTTGGAGGCTTTTATTTGTTGGATACGGCACTGCACTGCGCTGCGCTGCATATGGGCTTACAGTACACAAGTCAACGGGCTTGTGTTTGTCAAGCGGTGCGGTTCCTAAGCCGACCGCTCTGGAATAGATACGAGATTGCTTGCACATTCATTCCTCTGCATTTTATGCGCTGAGCTTTCATGTGGAGTTGCTCGAAATCTTTCGTGTGGAGTTACTCGAAATCTTTCGTCTATACTAGGGTATCTTGTTTTGATGAAAGTTGCATCTTGCTCTAGGTTGATTGGCTTCCTCTATCATGCCGTATGGCTCTAATCCTAATGCTCTATGAGTCTTCTTAGCATCTCTAGACGTCGCTGTATAATCCTCTATTTTTCATGCGGCGAGCTTTGATGTTGAGTCGCTCTCATCCGCTCTCCCGTACTGGGGTCTTTTGTCTTGTTGAATGTCGTACTATACATGTCCTGCTCTGAACCAACTCTCTTCCTGTATCAAGCCGTATGGCCTCGTTCCCAATGCTCTATGAGGCTTCTCAGCGTATCAAGACGTTGCTGCACATCCCTCAGCATCTCGTCTGCGGCCCTGGTGTTGCAATCTGTCAGATCCTCGATGATCAGGTGAGAGAATTCCTTCAGCATGCCACCGAAATTGGACATCCGTGAAAGTAAAAGGCGCTTCAGGATCTCCGCTTTCGCGCTGGCGTCGTCGACTTGGAAATTCCCGACTAGCAGGTTGCAGCGTTCGGAGGTGCGTTCGTCGGAGATGGTCTCGAACAAGCGTGTTATTTGCTCGACCACCATTGAAATGAGGAGATGGTTGGACTTTTCGTTGATGCATGTTGCGCAGGCGAGGATCCTGCGGCATAAGCAGCTGGTGTCTCGTTCCACCTGCAGGATCACGTCCAGGGAGGGGTGAAAGCTGTCGGAGAGAGTCTTGCTGAGGGAGGTGAGTTGCTGGATTAGGGATGTGGAGCAGCGCTTGTTGCACGGGTTCGAGGTCGAGCTGTGAGCTGATAATGGTGGGCTGAAATCTGGGTTGGGCCTGAATATGCGGTCGTCTGAAAGCTCCTCTTTTGCTCTTCGGGAAGTTGGGTTGATGTATTCACTGGGGAAGGTGAGGGGAATTTTGGTTTGGGACGAATTGAGGTTGGCAAGAGCTGTATATGGAGTTTCAACATTCAGGGCTGATTCGCCACTTGAAGTGCGAGGCGCTTCCAAGGTGCATTGTTGACGTAGGGTAGGATTGGAATGATAATCGGCTGATGTCTGTGTCGGAGACATCGCCATGGTCTCTCCAAAGACACTTACCTCGTCATCAATTGACGAGGGTGGTGTAGGCTGCATCGATGACGGTATGTTATGTTTGGGTTCGTCCGTTGTGGGTAGTGTATAATTCATCAACATATCATGGTGCATGTCGAAGCAGGAATCCATATCGAGGTAGTCTGTCGTGCTTGAGTAGGGATCCAGGCCTTCTATGAAGTTTGCTGATGTGTCCATATTCATCGTGGACAACGAGGTCCCGTCTGAAGACCAAGGGTACCAAGGGCCGCATCCATTGTCTGTGGACGCTGGAGAGCACGGTGGTGCAACCAGTATGTCTAACGGTGTGACAGTGCCGGATTGACCATCAATATCTGCATCTGGCAAGTACTCAACTGTGCTGGTGGAAAGGTGCTCGTTGGCATTGTCCGCCTGTGACCGAGACTTTGCGGAGGTATTCGAGCGAGGATTGGTAGACTTTCGAGGTCGTCCTATCCTCCGGAAAGGGCTGTACACACATATGGTGCCGTGACGCATGCAACGACGGCATGTGGGCTTCTCCTGGCTGCAGCCGAGTTTGGCTGCTTGACAGCCATCGCACGATGTACGGAGCTTCGGCTTGGGCAAGTTTGCATCCGACTTCGGGTCCTTTGACGTCCCACTGGTGGGTATGCTGGATGTACGTGATTTGGATTCGGGGTATTGTCTCTGTTGTGATAGTGTATATGACTGCTGTCGTGCATGGCCAGCCATGTGGTCGCTGGGGGAAATGGCCCGGAAGGCGCCAGAGCAAGTGCCCGAGAGCGGCTATACTTAAGGAAGGGGCCGGCCCCGCACAATTTACAATTTTCTTTACCCAGTGCCTGGATCGAAGTCGTCTTCCGCTGTGAGGAGAAAAGATGGGGACAGAGGAGACAGGTTGAAGATGAACTGCACTGATCCAGAAGGCCAGCTACCTTACCTTAAAGCAACATCAGGGGTTTGACGGGCCAACCCTACTCCGAGCATATGCGGGCACCACGCAGTGAGCAAGAGCGTGCATGTACCTCCGCATGGCTAAAGCGTGGGATGAACGGTTCGCAAACACACCGCCGTGCCTTTGCCGTGGTACGCTCCGCTGGACGAAGATGACTATCTGATCTCACCCCAAGTGTTGGCATGGCTCAAAGGGGGCCCAACTCCGATAGGATCCATATCCGAATACGCGTTCGCTGGAGTTGGAGCTATGATCATGGAAGTCGCCAAATCAGATTCACCGGCCCTCTCAATCCAAGATTGTCCGAGTAATCAAATCAATCTTCATGCTTTCTCGCAGAGGCTACCAGCCCTGCCATGGCACAGTCTCCCACCTAGTAAGATCCTGCATAAGCGCATGGTTCGACAGAGGCTTATTGACAGCGTCGGTCTCCGGTCCTGCAGAAGTCTGAAGTATGGAAGTCTGAAGACTGAAGACTGAAGACTGAAGACTCTCGGAGGTCCCTACGTACTCCCTGCAACTAGGAACTCGGCTTATGGCCCCCTAACGTCCACCCTGCATTTCCTTATTCTGCCTTCCACGAATCGGAACTCCTTGTTGCTCATACTTTAGTATCCAGTCGAGAAAGATGGCTAGGGCTACCTTAACCCTGACTACCTTACCACCTGAAACCCACCCGTTTCTAGCGAATCTAGGAGCTCAGGTCCGCAACAAAGAGACGGAAAACTTCGCTTTCTATCTTGCAACACGCCATTATGGTCAATTGTCTTGGGGAGCCTAACAAGAACAATCTGTGTTACATTCGCCTAGATTTGCCATATTCAGGCCAACAGGTATATCCTTCGTCCCATCACGGATTCGTGGTCTATGCAGATCTAAGCTGAATCACACAGCCTTGGCATGCATTGATCGGATTTTGCCGCCCGAGTGAGATTCAAGATGACTTTTCAGAATTGCCATAGCTTGAAGCATGCGCAAATCCTTCGAATACCGGTCCAAAATTGATTCGCCAGCTTTCGGCGCGGACAGTTTTGTACCGGTCCGCCAGTCAACGCCTCTACTCGGGTCTGTCTCGACGGTATGCTACAATCAGACGCATCACTACTACTCCGAGCATTGACATATGTGTGGGCTCGTATCTGTCAATGCTGCTAGACTCCATCAATTTGTACGAGAGACTGTATCGAATTCTCTGCATCGCCATGCGCCAGCTTCGCATCTCAGCAGCTGATTCAGACACTGACAAACTCATTGGACTCGAAGCATCCATATATTGATCGGACTTATCTTGATGCTGAAGTGTTGGTGGGATACACAGGCACATGCGAACATTATATGCAATACCACCTGCATACCGTTGTCGGATCTCTCGGATACATGATAGTCCTACGGTCAGTCTTCCGGCGGTGTGAGAATCGTAAAACGGCGGAGGGTGGTTTCAAAGGCAAGAGAGGCGGTTTCAAAAGGGCTATCGGTCTACGCACACCCCCATGGACCCGTCCTTGTGCGCGTAAAACCCCGCGTACACCCTCCGCCGTTCAGCTTGGTGGCTTGCTCGGTTGGGCTCTCCGATCGGACGGCTTAGCTAACTGGGCTCAATCAATTCGAGCGGGGGCAGCGGGAGAACGACCTAGTATACCGGCCTTAAAATAAACTATATCTGAAGAAATAACCTTTGTATTAAGCGGCCTGTCAGGCCACCATGCTCTTCCGGGGGGGGCTTACTAAGGCGGCCGGCCTCCGCTGGTACCTCGCTCCGGGGGCTAATGTGACGTAGGCTCCCCCCTCTAGAGAACGCGCTTTCCAGGGTATGGGTATGAGTACTGAGCCTACCACCAAGCTCAATGGCGGATGGAGTACGAAGTACACGGAAGGGAATTGGGCTGTACGCTTGCAAAGGATGGATGCACATAGCCTTAAAGGATTGCAAGCTGCTTACTCCATGTACGCAATCTGTCATCATGCATGTCAGAAGTGTCAGCAACTCGATCCTGCCAAGCCAGACCGTTCGTCTCTCAATTCAATCAGCGGATTTCCGATACTGACTTCAGCTATCCTAACGGCGCGAGATGGAGAAGCTACGCTAAGTTTATGGAGCTATTCAGCTTAAGGCCGTGCCTTGGATCTGAATCAATATATCCAGGGTTGAGGATGAATCTAGGTATGACCCTGTTCTAGAAGGATGCTGCAGCCGTTCCACACCGCCGATGTCTTATCCGGATCGAACGGAGTGAGCAACGTTGCCAACTGCAATCCCACACAAAGTAGATCGCGAGATTGCTAATTGTGTACCAACATCTGAGGTCACCAACAGAACCGTTGCAACATCGGCAAGATCCGTCTCGCGATTATCTGGTCCCACTCGGGATGACGATGGTGGATACTCAACCCTGCGGCACGCTCTCGCCTGCCGTCTCACACACAATAGCTCCCGGTTGCTCCGAGTATAGCAGCTGCTAGCGTACTTGTCTTGTTGTAACTAAGGCAGTCAGATCAACATGGCTGGCCTGAAGATCTGAGCCCCGTCTGTTCCTCCTGGTTACGAGGCGAGATATGCGCATTCAGTCGTTGACCTTCAGGTACTTACATAATATGACCATGCATGTAATCCTCATCCGTGCAGGCCGTCATCGTTTGTTGGCGGTACCTGATAAGCATGCGCTCGACGGGAAATACGCCCCTTCATCTTCTTCAGTATGGAAGATAGCTGAGGTAGGGGAAAAGATCTCTTCACCGCTATGGATAGTCACCCTTGACGAGTTTGATTGGAGCTGCGGGATATCGATCCAATATTGATGTGAAGTTACAACCAAAGTACCGATGTATACCATCTCCGGTCTCATATAGCCGTGAGGAAACACCATCCTCATCGCCATTGCCATGGAAGCCAGAATACAATCGTTATATCGAAGGTAGTTCTCAACAGCACTCATTGTATGATTATCAAGTCGTATGCCCTTATGCTTTAATTTCTTGATTCGAGGTCATGAATCCCATTGGTTGGGTCACAGAGAGAACATATGATTCCTTACCACCAAAAGTGCTTCTGCATGACATGACAAGCCTTGATGACCATGCTGACGTGGGGGCCATTACACCATGGGTGACTCGGCAGTATGGACCTCGACTCCCATTGCTGTTTCGCTGAGGAGGGTGTTGTGTTATGCATTAGAGAACGGCTTTAACCACGAGGGAAGGATAATTCATTGGATTGCTATCAGTGCGTCTGGGTTATTTTACTGCTCCCATCTTACAGGGTTGTAGGTTTGGTTGCGAATGTAGCATACTTACTAGTTAAGTGATATTATGAATGCGTCGATATCATGTATCAGACTGGTACCAATAGTATCAACCTATAGCACGTAGAGGAGTATATTCGCACCTGGGAAGACCTTAGAGATGCTGCAGATGCCTCAAGAGAGCTCAGCTGTGCATCAGCTGTGTGGCTCGGCGCTATGCCCCTTCGGGCGGACAGTGCTGACTAAGGTGGCTTAGCTGCCGAGGTGAGGTACTGAGACAAATCATCAAATCTGTCATTTTGATATTCATGTTTTCTGCGGAGATATGATCTGGCGGTAACGTTTTTGTATACGGGCGGCTGTGAGACTGTCAGAGGGCCTTGGTGTTGCTTTCTCCATATATCTCGCCCAGGAGCAGCCATGTGCAATCGCTTCTTGCGGCTCATATGCTGTATGTCCAGTCCACCCTCAGCTATTACCTACTAACTAACGTGTCTGCTGTTAGTATCGATATGGGCGTTCTGCTTTGCCCTTAACGTAAAAGTTTTGAGCTATACAGGTGATGACAGTACAAAGGAGCCGGCGAGGGAGAAGTCCGTGCTCAATGCAGCTATACACTCCGAATCGCAATGGCAGCAAGAAATAAGCGACGGCAGCGGTCAAACTCAGGGTAAACTGGATCATCTCTTGCAACATAATACAAATTAATGGGCTTAAACAGCATCTTTCACTGTTGGTGAAGCCCTCCGGATACTCCAACCACTCCAGCCAACACGGAGCCGCCTCCCAAGCTTCGACAAGAACTCTGGCCTGATGGGGACAATGTTATATTACTCGAAGGAGGCTTTTGTATTGTTATTCATGAACAACCCACCAAAAGATGATTATCTCAACCCCCAACCGGAAGCGCCCAAACTCAGCAAGCCTCTGGCGCAAGCTGTACAGTTGCTGGAGACCGCAGCGGATGAGAATGAGCCGGACGCCATGTTTCTATTGGCAGAGATGAACTTCTTCGGGAAATACACACATCCCCGTAATTATACCAAGGCCTTCCGAAGGTATCTTGACTTGGCGTCACTGAACGGTAACAGTTCTGCGCAACACATGGTCGGATTCATGTATGCCACGGGAATTGGAGGAGTGGTTGAAAGGGATCAGGCAAAGGCGTTGATGTACCATACCTTCGCGGCGATGGGAGGAAATACTAGGGCGCAGATGACTACGGGATATCGGCACCATACTGGGGTCGGCACGCCGAGAAACTGTAACGAGGCGTCGTATTGGTACAAGCAAGTGGCAGACAAGGCAATCGCGTATTCAAGATCAGGTCCACCCGGCGGGATGCTACTACAGAAAGACTCCTACAAGATTGCAGATGAGCATGGAGGTGTTTATGGAGAAGGTGCCAGTGTGATCAGCTCTGGAGTCTACGCAAACAAGGGTGGCCCTAATTCAGATGCCCACGCTGACTTTGATGACGTCTTGGAGTACCTGGATCTGATGTCAAGGAAAGGCGATCTCAAGGCCACCTTCAGTCTAGGCCGACTACACTACGAAGGTTCCCGGACCATGCGGAGAAGCTTGAAAACGGCAAGGGCGTACTTCATGACCGTCGCCCGGAAGTACTGGCAGAAAGATGGCTCGATAAAAGAAGAAGATCAGGGCATCGCGAAGATTGCGTCGAAAGCGGCTGGCTATATCGGCAGGATGTTCCTTCGAGGTGAAGGCACGGAGCAGAGCTTCGAGAAGGCGTTGGTATGGTTCAAGCGTGGAGTTGCAAATGGTGACGCTTTGTGCCAGTACGAGTTGGGGCTTATGCATCTGCACGGGCTGGGTACACGTAGAGACGCCGTGTTGGCTGCCGACTACTTCAAAGAGGCCGCCAATCAGGACTTTGCGTCTGCCCAGGTCAACATGGGTCAGCTATTCCTGGACCAAGGTGACATCAACGCAGCCACTCGCTTCTTTGATCTCGCAGCTCGACACGGACATATTGAGGCTTTCTATCACCTTGCCGAGATAAGCAACAACGGTGTTGGCCGAGAGCGTTCTTGTGGCATGGCAACGGCATACTACAAGTTGGTTGTCGAAAAAGTCGAAAGTATACATTCTGCTTTTGATGAAGCGAACAGAGCCTATGACGAAGGCGACAGTGAATCGGCCTTGGCTATCTACATGATGGCCGCCGAGCAAGGTTACGAGTCTGCACAAGCGAATGTTGCCTTCATCTTAGACGAGTACAAGTCAATTCTGTCGCTCGACGCTCTGATCCCTTGGAAGAAGCGACGAACGTCCTTGCTTCGAAATGCGTTCCTCGCTCTGATCTATTGGACAAGGTCCGCAAAACAGTCAAATATCGACTCCATGGTCAAGATGGGAGACTATTATCTTGGTGGCTATGGTGTTGAGGCGGACATGGAGAAAGCAGCGACTTGCTACCAAACTGCAGCCGAGACTCATCAGAGCGCCCAGGCACTGTGGAACCTTGGTTGGATACATGAGAACGGTATGGGAGTCGAGCAAGACTTTCATCTTGCGAAGCGTTTCTATGACCAAGCGCTGGAGACGAACCAAGAGGCATACCTACCTGTCACATTGAGTCTGGCAAAGTTGCGGATGCGGAGCTTTTGGAACACGATAACGAACGGGAAGGTCAATTCCATTCAATCGGAGCCAGGTATGTCATCTATATCCAATAACCCTATGAACCTCAATCTTACATATTCGTAGAAACCAAAAAGGACTGGTCGTTTGGCGAATGGATCTCCAACTTCCTCGAAGATCCTCACCCCTACTATCACGGCACAGACGACGATTACGACGATCCACTGCCCGACGGCATGCCTGGCGGCGATGACGACTACTACGACGACTTCGACGAGAGCATCATCGAAAGCATCGTCATTGTCGGCTTGGCGGCCGCACTGGCATTCCTAGTCTACTACAGACAGCAGAGACAGAACACTCATAGGCAGGAAGTGGAGCGACAGGCGCAACCTGCGCCGCAGCAGAACATTGCACCACCTGAAGAGCCATTGCCAGGTCAGCAGCCTGATGGAGGTTTCTTTCCGCCGGCTGACGATCCGAATTTTGGGCCTTGGGTTGCTGGTGGTGTGGGACATTAGCATAGCGTTGGCGTTTTGGGGCGATGTACAATATCAGCGTTATAATGACTACAAATGTATTTGTTGATACTGTTCCTCACTTCCTTTGTTTAAAGTTTGCCGATTGAAGCTGTTAATCGACTCTCATCCAACAACACCTACCACCTTCGCTCAGTGTGGTCGTGGATCAATCCCTCGAGAACGCAACACCGTTCCCCTCCATCCCAGACTAATGTCTTCACCACTGGCGGAACTCGATCGCAGTGAATATCTGGAGCCGTTATTAACCGTCTTACAATTACGATGAACTACTTCTTCCATCAATCTATGCTCAAGGGACATCAGGTATCTGATCATGAACTTTTTACAACATGTGAGCCCCGCATTCCGTTTACAATTTTGACACGCCTGATACTCTCGAAGGTTGTGATCGTTTCTAGAGTTTCGTTTTGCCTCCTTGTCAGTAGAACGTTGTGGGTGGGAATGGGAATGGGGTGGGATAGGTTGATGACAGGATCGAGATGTGGCACGAGTGTGAGGTTCATGTTTGATACGTATGTTGCCGCTGTCCTATTCACTGTCTAGCGCAAATGATATATATCTAGATAGGGCAAAAAATGCCACTCATTCCAAGGAATACAACGTTGCAGAAGGTTTGGCAACCGATCTGCACACTCCAAAGGTATTTGCTGAATTTCGGGTTCGGCTTCGGACATTCATCTTCCCACAGTCACCTTTTCCTTAATTGCTTGCTTGCCCGCAATATGTATCTACTCAGCATGGTTTCTTTCTTCACTATAAGCTAAAAGAAGGGAGGGACCTGCTATCTCAGCGATCCTGGACGCACATGAATGCGCTCTCTGCGCTAGTGAAACGGTCAATAGTGATGAAGCTGGAGGCTTCACTGTTAAGATTATTCTTTCACTTTGCTGTGATTGTGGCCCGATACAAGGTCGATGAGCAGAATGGACAGTTCTCAAGTCGCGTCCACTTCCCGCATACCATCATTATGTCACGCTTGCACCAGCGATATTTATCAATAAGAAGCGATGATAAGGAGTGCGATATAGTACGCACGGTAAATATATCATGTTAGCCTTATATTACCACCTAAATCTCTATGTATTATATGCATCAAGTATCTAGCTATTAGTCGTCCTGAGGGTAAAGCCGAACTTAATCTATTCTATATTAGATAGGTTTTATATTTATATTTATATTTATATTTTATACTCTACTATCTAGCTACTTAGAGCTAATAAGGGCGGTCTATATCTAGCTCGCTAGAGGAAATTATAATCTACGGAAGAAAACCTTATCTCCTACCCTATTTACTATTATACTTCTAGAACTTTAGATATTATATACTACCCTATCTTATACTCTTTATACTATCTTATCTCTTCTTTTATTAGGGTTACCTACCCCTCTACCTTCTAATTAGAGCCTATCTACCCTTATATAGCCCCTCTAAGTTATTCCCTTATTAACGTAAATTAGTTAAGTATACCTTATTAAATAACCTACTTAATTACTACCTTTAGCCTCTTTAAGTTTAATACTATCTAATAGAAGTTATTTAACCCCGCCCTTTAAAGTATCTACCTCCTCCCTTTTATATAATTAGGGTAGAATATAAGTATATACTTAATATCTTAATACCTTTATCTATATTTATAACTAGTATTATTAACCCCTAGTACCCTTCTTTTATATAAGAAGGCGCGTAGTCCGATCTTCTCTATATATAATTAGATACCTACGGAGCTCTTAGCCTTAAAAAGCCTTATATAAAGATTAACTCTTATCTCTTAGATTTTACCCCTTTATACTACTATCTTAGTATAATTAGGGATATCCTCTTAATATCCTTACTACCTTTCTTTCTACTTCTCTTTTACCTACCTCCTAATTTCTTTAAGGGTAAGCTAGGCTACTATCCTAATATCCCTTCCCCCTACTACTACTTAAAGGGCTCCCCTTACCTAGGACTACTTCTCTTCTATTAGAGTCTTTATAATCTTTTTCTCCCTTCCCCTTTTCCCTTTTAACTTATAATAGATCCTCGCGTTCCCTTCCTTAATTAGTAGGTAGATCCCCTGCGCTATTAGTATATATAATATTAACTAGTTAAGGCTTATCTTTATTAATAGGACCCCTAGTAATTCTACCTCTAATACTTATATACTAATTACCTTAAAGGCCTTAAGTACTATTCTTAGGTACCTATTTTATATAGTTTCTAGCGCTATAATATTAGCCTTCTTTACCTTTAATACCCCCTTTAAGTTATATTATATCTCTACTACGTAGGTTATTACTAATTAGACTATAATACTATAAACCTATCTCGCCCTATTAAGTATAATACCCTATATTAAGCTAGTAATAATTAATAAGACTAGCTTTTATATCTCTATCCTTAATTTTATTTTATTAATATAGAAGCCTTACCTTAATTTACTATTAATATAAAGTCTAAGGACTCTTATTAATATCTCTAGGCGTACTACTACTACTCTAAAGTCTACTATTACCTTTATATTAAACCTCTTTAGGCTCCTTAATAGGTAGACTAACTTATACTTATAAGGGGCGAAGGTTATCTTATATATATTTACCTAATAAAGGTATACCTTATATACCTTTATTAAGATCTTATAATTCTCCTTAATACTTTTATTATATACTATTAGGTAGATGTTATTAATAAAGCCTCTAGTTTATACCTAGAGTTTTATCTTTATATACTCTTTTATAAGCGGGGAGTTAAAAAATAGAAATAAAGTAGGTAATATTAGAGATCCCTAAGGGATCCTAGTTTCTACTTTCTCTATCTTACTTATCTCCTAGCCTAGCGTAATTACTATAGCCCTTTCTATTAGGAAGCTCTATACCTACCGTATAATAAGGGTTAGGACCCCTTTCTTCTTTAGGTTATATAGTAACCTCTTATAGGAGACGTTATTAGATAGGTTTTATAGTCCTAATTTTAAGTGATTTTAAGCGATTATTTAATAGTTAATAGTTATATTAGGTTATAGTATTTACTAATTATATAGATTATTAAGTTAGTAATTTAATTATTAAATTACTAATTTAATATAAATAATAGCCTAATTAGGCTATTATTTTAATATCCTTTATAGTTAATCTATTACTTACTTATATTTATATCTATTCTATCTCTCTTATAACCTTCCTCTACTATTATTAATAGTTATTTTATACCTCCTAAGCGTACTCTAAAGTCTTCTAAGGATATCCTAGGTATTAGTACCTTTACTATTATTATTACTAATACGCTAGATCTTCCTTTTATATCCCTATAACTAAAGATCTTAATATAGTATAATGAATATATAATTACTATATATTTATATAATTAATAGGAAGATATTATTACTAGCTTTTATATAAATATACCTCTTATACCCTAAGAACCTCTTAATCCTTCCCTTATATTCCTCTTAACCTACCCTATAAAAGTCCCCTTATAAAGAGAAAGGTTATAAGAAAGCTAGGTTATATAATATAAAGCTATTATAGTATTTAGGGAGGTATAAGAGAAGGGGGACTAGGAGCTTAAATATCTTATAATTGGATAGTTATAATAAGAAGTATAAGAGAGGTAGGTAGAAGGGATAAAGTATATATAAAGGAACGCTTCTTAATATTAAAGAAATAATAATATTTATTAATTATATACTTATTAAAGTAGGTATATATAGACTTTCTAGTATATACCTACTATTCCTACTCTTAGAATAGTTATTAATAAAAGGTAGTAGTACTACTTAAATAGTATAAGTATAAGAAGGAATATAATAGGAGATCTAGGTATATAATAATTAATAATAACCTTATATAAGTACTAAATTAATAATAATTAATAGCTAATAAAGTTTAAGCTAGAAAATATAAAAAGAAGTAAGATATAAAAGATAAGAAGGAGAAAATATAAGATTATAATATTAAATAAGATATACTCTCTACTTACTAGAGTATAAAGGTTATAAGGGAAATAGAGAATATTAGTTCTAATAAAATTCCTTCTTATAAAGAAAATAATAAATAAGATTCCTCTTTAAAAAGCTTATCTATCTTACTCTTATTTATAGTAATATTACTATTACCCTCTAGTATAAATATTATATTAAAAGGTTCCCCCTACTAGTAATAAAGCCTAAGTCCTTAATACTAGAGTAATACTAGCTACTAGAGTAATATTAGTATTAGGAGTAATCTTAAGGATAAAGCTAATTCTACTAATAGTATTATCTATTAGTTATAATAACTATAATAGTAGAATAAGAAAAAGAATAGGGGGATAAGGTTATAAAAGGATAGGTAAAGACCTAAATAAATATAAAGGTCTTATCTAACTTAAGATATAACTACTATTTTAGTTAATTTTATAAAGTAAAGTTTAAAATTCTTTAAATCCTATAATATAATAACTCTAGTAATAATACCTATAAGTATTAATAGGCTTATATTAATAAGTAGTACTTAAGCCCCTCTACTTACTAATATTAATATATCTATAATAACTAGTACTTAAGACCTAGCCTTAATTAAGAAGCTAGAACTTATTTATAAGTAGTAACTTAATATTAACGCGGAACTTAAATATTTAATTAAAGGAATATAATAGACTTATAATATATTAAATATACTTTATAAGGAGTTATAAGCCTTTATAACTCTTTTATAAAAGTAAATAAGGGCCTAAGAAGACTTTATTTAAATACTCTATGTAAATTAAGTCTTATATTAATAGTACCTAAGTAAAGAGATAGAATAAATATAAAAAATACTAGAATATATTACTAGTAAAATTAGTCTTACTATCCCTATAAATAATAATATACTAAGCCGTCCCTAGATATCTAATAAAAAGGTTATAAGTATAGTATAATTATATACTAATAGGCTTAATAGTATTAAAGATATAAATTAAATAAGTAATAATAGAGACTCTAAGAGTAATCTTCTTACTATAATAGAATATCTGTAATTTAGGACCCTAAGCTTATTATAGCTTATTAGTTATTTAATAAGTCCCCTAGATTCCTTTCCTAGACTAGCGCGAATATTAAAACTCTAATAATTCTTCCTATCCTACTTATATCTATACCTACGCTCTATAATATTTTCTACTTAAATAAAGTTATACAAGATATTTATAACTATTTAAAGCTTTAAAAATTATAAAAATTAGTATAGTAGTTTAGAAGATATATCTTTATAAATAAATTTACCTACTAAATTCTATATGCTAACAGCTAGAATAATTGGATTAATAATAAAAATCCTATTATTATTTATAAATTACCTATTCTACTATATTACCTACTAACGTATCTAATATTAGTTTAAATAGGGGGAAATACCCGTCTTATTACTAGGTATATAACGCTATTAGAATAATCTATATCGGTCTATTAGTGTATTAGCTAATACTATTGTATTTATAAGCTAAAATATCTAATATACTCCCTACTATTCACCTTACCTACTAACGTGTCTAATATCAGTCTAAATAGGGGGAAATATCCGTCTTATTACCAGGTATAGAACGCTGTTAGAATAGGTATATACATCTAATATAGCTAATGCTATCGCATTTATAAGCTACCTACCTACTAACGCGTCTAATATACTCCCTACTATTTACGTCACCTACTAACGTGTCTAATATCAGTCTGAATAAGGGGAAATATCCGTCTTATTACTAGGTATAGAACGCTGTTAGAATAGGTATATACATCTAATATAGCTAATACTATCGTATATATAGGCTACCTACCTACTAACGCGTCTAATATACTCCCTACTATTTACGTTACCTACTAACGTGTCTAATATACTTCCTACTATTCACCTCACCTACTAACGTGTCTGATATCGGTCTGAATAGGGGGAAATATCCGTCTTATTACCAGGTATAAAACGCTATTAGAATAGGTACATGCATCTAATATAGCTAATACTATCGTATATATAGGCTACCTACCTACTAACGCGTCTAATATACTCCCTACTATCTACCTCACCTACTAACGTGTCTAATAGTAGGGGTAATTTTCCGACGTAAAAATCTTGAATTTTTACAGGCATTTTCTAGTAATAATAATAGTAAGTAAAGGAGAAATATTATAAAGGATTTTTATATAGAAGTTAATAAGGAGCTTAGTAAAGATAGGGTTAATAATATATAGTAGGAATACTATAAGACTAGTAGATATAATACTTAAGTATATTTTATAGCTCTAATATATAAAATAATATAGAACGACGGAATAACTATTAGTATAGACCCCTAATATTTAAGTAACTTAGGATTAGGATATTTTAGAATAAAAAGTAGAAAAACTAAATAGAATATAAAAGCGGAAACTTTAGGCGAGAATAAAGAAATAAGGTCTTATAAGATACTTACTATTTTATAGTAATTATATAGATAAGTTATATTACTTAATAAGGGCGGGTTTCCTATATTTCTTATATATATTATAAATTTAGGCTACTTTATAACTTATCTCTATAAGCTTCTCTATAATCTTAAATTTAATAACGAGCTCTTTATTAGTAATATAGTCTATAAACTAATAGTATTATAATATTAGAGTTAGGTAATTATATATAAATTATAAGCCTATAATCCCTTTAATTATACTATAAGGCTTAATATAAAAATATATACCTAAGTAATTATTCGGCGGAGTTAATTACTAATAAATATTAATAAATTATTAAAGGCCTTATTCTAAATTAACTAGATACTATATTTTAGCCTTATAAATAAGTAAAATAGTTTATTAATAGTACTACTACCTAATAGATATTACTAATAGGTATTAGCCCTAATTTTATTCTATACTTAAAGATATTTATTACTTAAAGTATCTATATTATCTTAAAACTATACTTAATAGCGATTTATATACTAGCCATTCTTCTATTAAACTTTCTCTTCTATATATTTAAGTAGCCTATATATAGTAATATAATAAATTCTATATACTTATAAGCTTTATTACTAAATAGATCTAGAACTCGCTACCCCTAGAATACTTAATATAGCTAGTCTTATATACTAGAAGTTTATAGTATTATTAAGTTATTTACCTTTCCCTTAAATAGGCTATATAGTATACTAATTAGACCGTCTAGGTATATTACCCCTAACTATACTATACTATATACCTTTTTATATATAAAGTAGAAGAACCTCTAGTTATCCTTTAATTAATGAAAGCGCTGAAATATTCTATTAATAAACCCCTAAACTATAGACCTCTTATATATTTTACCTATATATTTAATTACCCTTACGTACCTCTAGATTCTATTATATTTAAAAATAGGATACTAGTATAAGATAGGATTATAGTAATTATATAGGTACTTAAAGATATTATTAATTACGGTAGAAATAAAGGAGGGAGACTAGCTAAATATTATTAATAACTTATATAAAGGATATAGGTATAAGGATTTTACTAAAATAAGATATAAAGCGAGCTCTAAGCTAGGCTAATAACTATATTACTAGTTAATACTTTTAAGGTTAAAATAAGTAAGTAATTAATATATCTTATCTTTAGTAAATCTAAATATCCACCTTATTTACTTAAGTAGAAAATTATTAAGACTCTACTCCTTACTCTAATATTTAACTAGTAGGATATAAGCGTAGTATAAGACTTAACTAATATAATATAGACTAAGGATAAGGAGGGCTAGAGTAGCTATATATATAAGTTCTTTATTAGAATTAATATCTATAATATATTATTATTAATAATATAAATAAATAGATAATTACTAAAAGGGGGTTTACAGGTAAATCCTAGATAGGTAGGGCTAAGTAGTAATAGCTTATATTTAGGTAAATTTAGATTAGGGTTAGTATATAACTAGACCTATATAAATTATTAAATAAATATTAAATAATCTTACTATAAGACCTATCTATTTACTTTATAAACGCCTAGAATAATATAAAGTAGAGGGGAGTTCTCTAATTCTATAGTTAAATCTAGATCTCTTATCTATAAACCGATTTCTTAACGGTAAATTATATACTTTTCTAGAATATCTTTAAAATACTACCCCTATATTGTAAAAATACTACACCTAGGAAATTACGTACCTAGAAGCTAGGCGTATCAGCCCCCTTATAGCGCGAAATACTAGGTACGGCTCTAGATAGACCCTGTATAGCTAATAAGAGACCTCTTAATAATAGACCCCTTCCTATTATTAGTCTACTAATGAATAGTACTTAGTTATAATAATTAATAAATATCCCCTTAGCTAACTAAGGTAGTAACTAATAAAGAGGTCGACCTATTAATTAAGAGGCGCTATTAAGACTACCTACCTTAGAAGACTAGTAATAGCTACCTGTAAAGTAGCCGATATATATACTAGTTATACTATGAAATAAATTAATAAATATAGTAGGTAATAGTACTAGAAGGTAATATAGAATATATAAAGCGCTAAGTTAATAACTAACCTATTCCTTATAATAGTAATAGTAATAGTAGTAGCGATAGTAATAGTAATTATATATAGAATAAATATAGTAGATATATTAGTTAATACCTCTATTACTACGTAGATCTATATATATCGCGTATATCTTCTTACTATAATAGAATAAGTTCTACTACCTTTTTAGGATTATAGCCTAGCCTAATACAGGAGTTATTTTTTATTATCCTACCTTATTAATTAGTTAAAAGTCCCCTAGTTACCCCTTTCAGATTAGTAGGAAAAGCGAGGAACTTTAAAGTCTAGATTTCTTCGTATTCTACCTACCTATATACCTATACTCTATAATATTTTCCACTTAACTAAAGTTATATAGCTTATTTCTAGGTACTTAACACTTTAATAATAATTAAAATCAGTCTACTACTTTAAAAGATATATCTAAATAAATAGTTTTACCTACTAAATTTAGGTGCGACCGTAGTTATAACGGCGAATATTAAAAGTCCTAATATTACTCCGCTTCTATTCTAGTTACTAACTAATATATATAATATTAGTCTAAATAGATAAAAAGATATATCTTATTATAAGGGATATAATACTATTAGAATTATTTAAATTAATATATAGGTATATATAATATAGTTAATATTATCTTATTTATCCGTTAAATACTTATATTAGCTATTAGCCCTACGGCTAAATAGTACGCGTAAATCCTAACTTCCTATTCTTCCTACTAACTACTCCTTATATCTTCTATCTTATATCTAAAATAGCTATAGTATATCTCAGCTAACACTCGATTTTAGTTATACTACTAAGGCTTCTATAGTATAGGGTCTATGTTAGTAAAGAAAGCGTGCTAAATAAGAAAAGCACCGTATAGTTAAAATAGCTAAGAATTCACGCTCTTAGTAGTAACCTCCTCCTTAGTAACCTCCCTCTTACTAACCTACTACCCTACTACCGACTTATAATATATAGGGCTATATTATATTACGCTATAGTATTCCACCTAAAATCTATAAAGAAGCCTAGTATACTATTAACGGTAAGTAGTCTTTTAGAATTAACCTCCGCTGACGGGGTTTCTATAGCCCCTAGGACTTATAGTAGCCTACTAATCGCCCTATATTTAATCTATAGAATCCTTAGGGTAGTCTAAAGGGCTAGGGTAGTATATAGGCTATTCAAATGTAGTATAAAAGATAGGAGGAGTAACGCTATTATAAACGCGAAGATTATCGTTATATATATAAAAAAGAGATAGGAAAGATATAGGACTACGAGTTACTAGATATAGCTAACGACGTTTTAGAAAAATAGTTTAAAGGCGTTAATCCTACCCTACGTAAATACTTTAATAATACTTTTAACCTACGATATTTACTATAGCCTATATACCCTTAGATATATAATAGCGCTAAAGAGAGGGTAAAGGAAACTACTAGGCGATTAACCTATCCTCCTTTATAAAACACTATTCTTAATAATAATAGCCTAGTTATAAGAACGGAAGTCTATACTATAATACTACGGTATTATTAAGACTAGCGTTAGTTATAATCTAAAGGGCATAGTAAGAGAGCTCTAGTACCTTAAGGTAGGTAATACCCTAATATCTCTTCTAACCGCTCTAATTAATAATTATAGTAGGTTAGCTAAGGCGTAGAATACGTACCTAACGTGTAATAAACATCCTAATTATTCTAAACCTACTATAAAACTTATTAATAAGGGGCTTATATTACTATACTAGGGGATTATATATAGCTTCTAGTATACTCTATAAAGGTATTCTACTCCAGGTCTTTATATTTAATAATAGTACTACTAATTCTCTTCTATAATAGCTCCGGTCGTCCCTTATTAACTACTCTACCTCTAGGCGTAGTACTAAGACTATTATATTATATGTCGTTATTATTATTATATAGTATAAAACTATTTATAAGATAGATACTATCGTATTCATAGGCTGAATACGTAAATTACTATTTTACTCCGCCTCTATTCCTATTACTTACTAACGTATATAATATTAGTCTAAGTAGATAGAAATATATATTAGATTATTAGGAATATAATACTATTAGTATTATTAAAATAGGTGTACGGGTGTATATAATATAGCTAATATCGTCTTTTTTACCCGCTAAATATCTGTATTATTACTCCGTAGTTACCGCTACTAACGCTAGGTAGTAGGGGTGATTTTTCCCTACGTAAGAATCTTGAATTTTTATAGGTATTTTCTAGTATTACGTATATTATTTTAAGGGGTCTTTCTAAGGGGTCTCTTATTAGCTATACGGGGTCTATCTAGAGCTATACCTAAAATACCCTGTAGTAGCCCCCGTAAGTTAGTTTCTAGTACGTCTATCCCTAGGATATAAGTAGGCCTAGAGATCTCTTATATAAACCTCCTAGCTATTACTATTATTATAAGGAATAATAGTTTTAATAGTAAAATATAATTTTTTAAGGCCTAGAGCTTAAGGTATTTCGCGCTCTATTCTTAGGCTAGGTAATTATATTAGAAGCTTTATAAGGGTAGCTAGACTATAGTAGCTATTATAAGAGCTACTATAAGGCTATTATAAGGTCTTCTACCTAGAGTCTTAGGCCTAAAAAGAGGCCTTAAAGTTAATATACCTAGCTTCTAAGGTATATATTTTCCTAGATATAATATTTTTAAAATATAGGGGAAGTATTTTTAAAAATATTCTAGAAAAGTATAGTATTTTTATAATTTACTAGATATATACTAATTATAAATTATAAAAATACTATACTTTCCTAAGAAAAATATAAAACTACTATACTTATATTATAAAACTATTATACTAAGATATATATATTAGTAAACTAGAAACTTATATAGAAAATCTAAAGCTAGAAAATCTATTAAAAGTACTTTTTATAAGTAAAATACTAGAAATAAATAGGAAAATTATAGGTTTTTTTAATTCTAGTCTAAAAGTCTTAAATCTAGAAAATCTAGGTTTAAGGCCTTAAATCTAAGATTTTCCTCTAGTACTAGGAAGAAATAAGAGGCTTACTAGAGTTATAATAGCTATATTATTAATACTAATATAATATAGGTTTTAAATACAGTTAATTTATATAATTTATATATATATAGAGTAATACCTCTAGCCTAGCCTTATATTTTATACTTATATTATATCTACTATTATTTTACTTACTAAGTACTAGTACTACTAATTACTTAATAAGACTTAGTAATATATTAGAATTACCTAGTTAGTATTAACCTTATATAGTTATATTATATCTAATTAATAGGACTTATCTTCTATTTATCCTATTACCTAGTATTTCTAAAAGTTACTAAATATATATTTAGTAACTAATATATAATATAGCTATTAATAGCTTAATATTAATAGATTAGTCTTAGCGCCTTAATATATCTATTATATTTACTTCTTACTATATAGATAGCTTAGGATAATTAATTATCTTATAGAAAACCTATATATCTATATTAATAGTAGTAATACTATATTAATCTTAATAAGTACTAATTAATTACTTATTAGGTAAGATCTAGAGCTTACTAAAACTGAAACTAACTCTACTAGCCTCTAGTAAAGCGTCTATTAGGCTAAAACCTAGAAGTTATAAGGAATACCTACCTACTAGAGCGGATAAAACCCCTCTATAATCTTACTAGTAGGGGACTAGTACTAGATATACCTTATTATCTTATAATATTAAAATCTACCTCGCTATTATCTTAAGGTATTTCTAATAAAAGACGGGGTCCTATTAAGAATTCGCTACTACTAAGAAGGTAGTAATAATCCTACTCCTAATAATAAAAATCTACCTCCCTCCTCTAATACTATTTATCTATCTATAATTTAAGTACTCTAAGAATATTATAAGAATATAGTAAAGGACCTACTTTACTAGTTATTATAATATTATTTATTAGTTAAGAGATAGTTATATTAGCTTTTTAACTTTATAATTTTATTAAGACTAAATATTAATACTCTTATCTTATTAATAAAATAAGTTATTTTATAATCTTATATATTATCTTAAAGAGACTTAGGCCTCTTAGGTAATTATATTTAATATTAGTAAGGGATAATAGATAATAGTCTTATTCTACTTCCTTTAAACTAGTTAATTTACTAGGAATTAAGGAATTTAAGCTATCCTAGCCTCTTAAGTAGGTAATTAGTTAATTAACTATATATAAGGTAGTAGTTAGATTTATATAAGATATAATAGCTATTTAGTAATCCCTTAAAGAACTCCTTATTATAGCTATCTTATTATTAATATCTTATCTAATAACTCTAATAGGATTAAGTACTCTAGGCCCTAAGATAATTTTAGAAACTTCCTAAGGTACCTTCTAATCTATTAAAGAGGTAATTTATAATAAGCCTATTAGACCCTAGTATCTTACTAATATAACCCTAGTAGTATTTAGAAGTAACTTCTAATCTACTATAAATATAGCTAGCGTTAATAACCTAGTAGTCTAGTAGATTATCTAGGAAGTTATAACTATTATAATTTAGGCTTACTAGATAGCTAATCTAGTAAGAGTTAGACCTACTAGATTACCTAGGCCTTAAGGCCTCTAAGGACCCGCTAGATTTAATAGTAATAGTATAAATAGAGGGGTACGCTAGAACTCTAGTAATATTAGTTTCTTTAATCTACTTTATAATAGGAAATCTACTACTTCTAATACCTTAGTAATAGAATATATATCTAAGGAAATATATTTTTATAATATCTACTTATTTCTTAAGTATACTTATAGTATTATAAGTATTACAGGTAATAACCTAGTTTATACTTTCTTTCAGATATACTTAAAAGGTACTATCTTATCTTAGTAGCTAAGTAAGCTATTTAAGAATAATAAGAGACTTATAAAAATAGGTATTAAGATTAATAAATAAGAGTAAATACTTATTAATAGATTTAGGTAGCCTACTAATATAGCTATTAATTATATATTACACGAGAAATATACTCTTTATAATACTTCTAACTACTAGGAGTTATATAAATATATCTAGAAGATTTTATAAGCTATTAAAGATATTAATCTTACTACTACTAATAATTAGCTTAATATAATATATAATAAACTTAATTATAACCTCTACTATAATATCTACCGTTCTAAGATAAATATAAAGTTAGAAGAATTCCTAGATAACCTTAATAAACTTAAATAGGACTAGTAGATATATATAAACTAAAACTATTAAAGTATAATAATAGCTAGGAAGGAAATCTTATTAGGTAACTATTTAAGAAATAAATAATCTACTAGGAATAGTTAGTATATATCTTATTAATAGACTAACCGCGTTAGGTTAGTACTTTAAACTCGAGTTAGGTACCCGACTTAACTCTTAGCGAGTTAATACTAGATTCCTAGCCCGAGTATTTAAGTTAGTACTAATAGTTAGTACCGAGTATTCGAGTTAATACTATAGGGTAGTACTAAGTATTAGTACCGAAGTATTAACCCGACTCGCTAAGATATTAGTACTACTATATTATTTTACTAAGACTATTATATTAGAAATACTTTTTATTTATAATAGTATTTCGTACTATATATATAACTTACTAATAGATTACTAAGCGTTATTATTATTACTAACTAGGTAATTCTTAATAATAAATAAGATAATATAGAAAGGTAATAGCTAATTAGCTATTCCTATAGATATAATAACTATAATATTACTAATATTTTCTATTTATAATAGTATTTACTATTATATTTATAATTTACTACTATATTACTAAGTATTATTATTATTATTACCTAGCCTAACCTAGGTAATTCTTTAAGGTAATATAAAAAGGTAATATATATCCCTAGAGAACTAAAGGAGGTAGTAATATTCTAATTTTAAAAAATCTTATTTTAGTATAGGGGTAATTCTAGAAAAAAATTAGGGTTCCTTACTATTTTATTAGGGGCTTAGCGTCTTAGCGATACCTTAGCGAGTTAGGTCGGGTTAACCTAACTCGCTAAGGTACTAAGGGCTTTTTAGGTCGATACTAGAAACTAGTATTAAGTATTCGGGTCGATATCTAAATAGGTACTAAGTATTCAAGTTAGTACTAATCTATAGTACTAAAACCCGACTTAATAGTTAGTCTACTTATTAAGGATATTAGCTAAATTTCTAGTAGTAGTAATTCTCTAATTATCTAAATAATTACTAGAATAATACTTACTTTAATTAGTATAAGAGGCCTAGGTAATACTAGGGTTAATTATAATAGGTAGGAAATTAAACCTTAAGCGCCTTATATCTAATACCTTTACTAGATTACTATTAAATAATAGCTAGCTACGTAAATTTAGATCTATTAGATTTACTTCTTAGGTAAAACTAATTAAGGAAATAATAGTAAAGCTATAGTCCGCTACTACTATAACTAAAGGTCTATTATAGTAAGGTAGATAAGAATATAGTAGATAAGAATATAGAAGATATAACTAAGAAAGATTATAATAGAAGTTATAGTACCTATTATAGTAGTTATAAAGACTAAGAGGGCGCTAATTATAACTAAGAATATAAAGGGGCTAATAGGCTAGACCTAATTAATAAAAGTATTTAAGATTCTAATATCTACTTTATAAATCTTATTAACTTTTAATCTTACTAATAGTACTTAGAGATCTTTTCCTCTAAGAATAAGCTTTTTTACTTCCTTTATACTAAATAAGTAAACCTAGAAAAGTATATCCTAGTAGAAGAGTTATTTAATAAGGTAGATATATTACATATTATTAACTATATTAAGGTAGCTAAGAGAGCCTTAATTAAATCTAGTATTACGCCTCCTTTAAGAAGACTAGGCTATATATTTTAAGGGTTTTACTATATAACTCTAAGTATTAGGATTATATTAGAAATCCTTAAGGCTTATATAAATATAGCCTACTTAATAATACTAATTAACTACACCTTATTACTTTAAATTATATCTAATCTAAAGCTTTCTAAGCTATCTTCTCTAATCTTAGTTAGGGGACTAGGTGATATAATATATAAAATAAGCGAGCATATAAAAATACCTATTTCTATTAAAGGTATCTTACTTAGGAAATCTATTATAGCTAAGATAATTATTAAAGTATATATTATTAATAGCCTCTAAGCTAATATACTTATTAGTAACGCTGTAATAGTACCTTAAAAAATACGTCTTAACTCTACTAGCTAATATATAACTATTAGTACTTATAAGGATATAGTTATAAAAATTAATACTATTATTAAGTTAATACCTCTAGTCTATTAGATAATTTGTATTAAAGGAATAGTTATAATCCTAGTAATATCTACTACCTTAGTACCTATATCTTACTAGTATAAAGAACTACCTAATAATTATAACTTTTTATTTAAGCCCTAGTATAAGAGCGACCTAGGATTTAATAGTAGTATATTTATCTATATTATTAATTCCTCTTTATTATTTATATAATTATGTAATATTATAGATTAACCTACTTAAATCTTATAATATACCCGCTATAGTAATATTATTAAATATAATTAGGTAGGTATATATTTAATTAGTCTTAAAGATATACTACTTACTACTTATAGTTAGTTAATATAAAAGCTAAGGTAATTATAAAAATCTAAAATCGCGTGAGGTATTACTACTATAGTAGCTATAATAGTAATAATAGGTATAGCTACGTAGTTATAAGGCTTATCTATAATTCCTGAAATTAGTAGCTAGGGTACTACCTTATCTACTATAATAATTAATCCTTTACTAGAGTATATAATAACTAGTAGAATAATAGTCTATAGTAAATATAATAATATAGTCTAGATTACTACTATAGCTAATAAATTCCTAGAAATCTAGTCTAATAATAGATAAACCGTTAATATTCTAGAAGATAAGTAGATACCTATTCTACTTAAGCTAGAAGTAGATCTAAAGCCTTACTAGGTATACCTATTAGGCTAGAAAGATTACGAAGTTATTAATAAGATATTTAGTAAAATATATTAATAGAGTAAAATAACTTAATTAAACTAGCTAATAAAATATAGTTACCTAGTTTTTATTATTTAGCGGGATATACTAGAAGGTAAATAGAAAGGCTAAGTTATTATTAATATCTATAGCTTAAATAAGATTATAAAGATAGATAACTACCTAATATCTTTATAATTAGAAATTATTAATATAATAGCTAGTTACCTATTTATTTATATAATTAATACTATAAGCTACTTTTATTAATTTCTTATTAAAGTAGTAGATAGACTTAAATTAACTATTATCTCTTATTATAGCTAAGAATAGTTAAATATTACGCTTATAAGGTATAAGAGTCTACTATTATATATATAAAGATAAAATAATAAACTACTTTAACTTTTATAAGGATTTACTAAGGCATCTTCTTACTATAATAGAATAAGTTCCGCTACCTATCTAGGATTCTAGGCTAGTTAAAAAAGGGAGTTATTTTTTTTAGTATATAGCTAATAGAATACTCCCTTTATACTTCTATTTAACTACTTTTAGTTTAGCTTACTTTTATAAAGAATATTAAAGTCTTATATTCTTTATATTCTACCTATATTTATATTAATACTCTATAATATTTTTAGTATAAATAATATTACTTAGCTTATTCTAAGGTATCTAATACTTTAAAAATACTTAAAATTAGTATAGTAGTTTAGAAGATATATTAGAATAAATAGATTTCACCTACTAAATTTAGTATAACTATAGCTGTAATAGTAAATATTAAAAGTCTTAATAATACTCTACTACTATTCTAGTTAACTAATAATATTAGTAAACTAGGAACTAGTATAGAAAATTCAAAGCTAGAAAATCTACTAAAAGCGTATTTTCTAGGGTAAACACTAGTAATAAATAGGAAAATTTTAGGTTTTTTTTTATTCTAGCCTAAAAGTCCTATATATAAAAAATCCGGATTTAAGGCCTTAAATCCGTGATTTTCCTCTAGCGCTAGGAAGAATTAGGAAGCTCGCTAGAGTTATAGTAGCTACGTCGTTAACGCTAGCGTAATATAGGTTTTAAATACAGTCGATTCACGTAATTTCTATACACGTAGAGTACCTCCCTCTAGCCTAGCCCTATTTCCTATACCTATATTACGCCTATAATTTATTCTCCTACTAAGTATTAGTACTATTAGTTATTAATAAGACTTAGTAACTTATTATAATTACCTAGTTAGTACTAGCCTAATATAGTTATATTATAGCTAATTAGTAGGACTTATCCCCTATTAGTCCTATTACCTAGTATTTTCTAAAAGTTACTAAATATATTAAATACGGATTTAGTAACTTATAGTATTATTCCTAGCCCTAGGGCTAATATATAAGCGCGCCTATTATATATAGAAAATACGTATTTTTCTATAATATATAAGCTTCCTAGTTTACTAATAAATATATATTAGATATATTATTATATATATATAAATATATCTTATTCTAGTAATTCTAATACTATTAGAATTATTTAGATTAGTATATAAGTATATATAATATAGTTAATATTATCTAATTTATAAGCTAGTCTTAGTCCGCCTAATATACCTAATATAATTAACGCTAGGTAGTAGGAGTAAAATATAAAAATCTAGATTCTTATAGGTACTTTCTAGTATATTAATAATATAATTACTTATTCTAAAACTCTAGAAGAATATTTAGTTTACCTTTAATACCTTTTTAACTTATACTATTAAAAGCGTATTTCTCTTAGCCCTACTAAGTCTTTTCTAGGTTATCCCTTTATAATACTACTTATATAAAGGGTAGATAGCCTAGGATTATTAATATCTACTAAGAAAATCAGGGCTATTTAAGCCCTAAAATTCCTATTAAACTTATAAGATCTTAAAATATACCTTAGGCTTACTAGTTAGTTAAGATTATTAATCTACTAATATACCTAGATTATCCTACCTTTATAAAGTAGGAAGACTTCCTTAATAAAAGAGCTCCTAGTTAATAGGATAGGTAATAAAGCTAAAGGTATAACTTATAAATACTAATCTATAAAGGTAGTTATTAATAAACCTAGTATTATTAAAATTAAGGTATATAAAATATTATAGAAGGTATTTAAAAGTCTAGTCTTCCTTATTTATTATAATTAGATAAGATGAATATATATTAATTTAGATACCTCTAAATACTAGGGTTCTATAGTAATAGTTTATTATATTAAGACAGACCCCTTACTTAATAGGACCTTTACTAGAACTAGTATTTAGCTTATATTATTTCTTAGTAAGCTCTTAAATAAAGCTAAGAAGAACTATTAGCTTATAAAACTTAAGGTTATAGGTATAATCTAGGTTATAAAGAAGATAAGATATCTTATTAAATCTTTATAAATACCTTCTATTATTATCTATACTAATTACTCTATTATAGTACTAATATCTAAGTAGATTATACTTATAATATTTAGTACTAATAAATTAAATCTTTAACTTATTTATACCTTATAATATCTATCTAGTTTTAATATTACTATATATTATAAGTTAGGTAATTTAAATATTATACCTAATATATTATTATAACTACTAGGATCTAAGTAAATATCTTAGAATTAGGAAGGTATTCTAGATATCTTTTATAGATATATATATAGCTAGATAAACTAGATAAAGTTATAATTCTACCTAATATTATAAAAGATATCTACTATATTACCTTAGTAGAAATATCTAATAATTTTTAGTCTTACCTCTAGGTTACTTATAAGAATAATAAGGTATAGATAAGAATAATTAAGTTACTTAGGTCTATATAAACTAATAAGTCTACTACCTAGGAATTACTTAAAAAACCTAGTATTTAGTTTAAGCTAAAAAAAATCTATTATACTATATATCTACTAATAGTTATAAACACCTTTATATACCTAAGTTTATAGAATCTAAAGTATTTAAAATTACTTATAATATATCTAATTATAGTAGTTTTTATTATACTTATAATAGACTAATTAACTCTATCTTTATAAGGTATCTATCTAAAAGATTACACGCTTATATTACGTATTACCTAGATTACTAGGTATTTTAAACTACTTACTACGCGTTATACAAGTCTCTAATACTAGTTAGTACGCTAGTAATCTTATTCTACTTTATAGTAATAGACTTTATTATTAAACTTCCTAATACTAATAGGTTTAATATACTCCTAATAATAATTAATAAATTTACTAAAAAGGTCCTTCTAGAACTAGGTAAAGATATCTAGGATATTAAAGAATAGGCTAATACTATTATTATTACCTTATTTAAAAGGGATTAGGGAATACCTTAAGTATTTATTAGTAATTAGGATATTAAGTTTATATTAGTATTCTAGAAAATAGTCTTTATAAAGCTAGGTATAAGTATACTAACTTTAATAGCCTATTATACTTAAATAGACGGGTAGTTTAAATAGACTAATTAGTTTATAGAAATTACCTTATACTTCTACCTATTAGTATATCCTAAATTTAATTAGGTAGAGGTACTACTACTTCTTAGTACTATTTATAATAATTCTATAAATACTACTACTAGATTATTACTAAATAAAATTATATATAAGTTCTAAGTTAATAATAATCTAGGTCTATTATAGGATCTACCTCCTAAGGACTATAGTTACCTACGCTAGGTAAAGTATAATTATACTAATAAAGCTATTACCTTTATTAATACTATTACTAAAGTATAGTATAATAGACTAGAGGGTTACTATCTCGAAGTAAGATTAGATATATATTTAGGTTATTATATGCCTATAAGGATCTATATAGTATTAGTAGGTATATAGCGTAATTATAGAGTTATATAGATCCTAATTAGGAATAGCCTTTAATACTAGATCTTAAGCTTTCTTTCTACTAAATCTAACTATCTAACCTATATATTATTAGGTAAGGAAATCTTAAGATTAATTCTATAAAAACTAGTATAGATTAGTATAATTTAAGACCCTAAGCTTATCGCAGCTTATTAGTTAGTTAATAAGTCCCCTAGTTTCCTTTCCTAGACTAGCGCGAATATTAAAACTCTAATAATTCTTCCTATCCTACTTATATTTATACCTACGCTCTATAATATTTTCTACTTAAATAAAGTTATACAAGATATCTATAGCTATTTAAAGCTTTAAAAATTATAAAAATTAGTATAGTAGTTTAGAAGATATATCTTTATAAATAAATTTACCTACTAAATTCTATATGCTAACAGCTAGAATAATTGGATTAATAATAAAAATCCTATTATTATTTATAAATTACCTATTCTACTATATTACCTACTAACGTATCTGATATTAGTTTAAATAGAGGGAAATACCCGTCTTATTACTAGGTATATAACGCTATTAGAATAATCTATATCGGTCTATTAGTGTATTAGCTAATACTATCGTATTTATAAGCTAAGATAATCTAATATACTCCCTACTATTCACCTTACCTACTAACGTATCTAATATTAGTCTAAATAGGGGGAAATATCCGTCTTATTACTAGGTATAGAATACTATTAGAATAGGTATATATATCTAATATAGCTAATGCTATCGTATATATAAGCTACCTATCTACTAACACGTCTAATATACTCCCTACTATTTACCTTACCTACTAACGTATCTAATATACTCCCTACTATTTACCTTACCTACTAACGTATCTAATATTAGTTTAAATAGGGGGAAATATCCGTCTTATTACTAGGTATAAAACGCTATTAGAATAGGTATATATATCTAATATAGCTTATACTATCCTATTTATAAGCTACCTACCTACTAACGCGTCTAATATACTCCCTACTATTTATATTACCTACTAACGTGTCTAATATACTCCCTACTATTTACCTCACCTACTAACGTGTCTAATATCACTCTAAATAGGGGGAAATATCCGTCTTATTACTAGGTATAGAACGCTATTAGAATAGGTGTATTAACGTATCTAATATACTCCCTACTATTTACCTCACCTACTAATATATCTAATATTAGTCTAAATAGGAGGAAATATCCGTCTTATTACTAGGTATAGAATGCTATTAGAATAGGTATATATATCTAATATAGCTAATGCTATCGTATATATAAGCTATCTACCTACTAATATATCTAATATACTCCCCGCTATCTACCTCACCTACTAAACACTAGGTAGTAGGGGTGATTTTCCGACGTAAAAATCTTGAATTTTTACAGGTATTTTCTAGTAATCTTAATAAAAAGCTTAATATATTTAACTAAATTATATAGGATTTAAAAGAACCTCTAGATATATAATATTATTTATACGCCCCTTTAAACTTACTAGTAAGAGGACTAAAAGTCTTTATATATCTCTTATATAAGATAGTATAATATAAAGCTAACTATAATTAAAATATAATAAAAGTAAATCTACCCTAGTAGTAGAAAGTAACTAGCCTTAGGATCTATTAATAGTTATTATAAAATAGAGCTAGACTAGAAACTACTTATATATAAGAAGGTAAGGGTAGTTACCTTCCTTACTAGTTAGTTTAATTTAAGGAAATATCCCTCTATCCTACTTTCTACTAAGGATTCGACCTTAAATATATTATTAGGATAGATATATAATAATTAGGCGCGTCCTATTATATATAATTTTATTTAGGTATAAGTTCTATAATAATATAATTAGAGCCCTAACCTTTAAGTATAATTAAGAAGGGGGAAATCTAGATAGCTTTAAGAATTATAGGAATTCTAGGCTAAGTCTATTATTATTACTATTAGATAATAACTTATTAGTTAATAAAAGGTGTTATATAGTTTTATATAAACGCGTTAGGATCTTATTATTTAAAATAGTAGTAGAGTTATTTTATAAGGATAGTATAACTCTACTCTTAAAGAAATCCGGCGGTAATAATAGCTATATAAGGGAGGTAGTAGGAAAGATATATTTTATAAAGGTATATCTATCTCTATCTTAATTTTTTACCTTAGGGGGAAGAGCTATTATCTTATATATTAATATATTATATAATATCTAGCCTATCTACCTTATAAACGCCTAGATATTAGATCTAGTATAAAGCTATATATTTTAATATAGCTAGAGTATATCTAACTTTAACTAGATCTAGGAGTTAGTTAATTAATTAATTAATTATACTCCTATACTAGCTAAAGCTAATAAGGGTAGACTATTTAAGGGGGTTACGTCTAGCGTACCTATTATTTAAGGAGAAACCTAGCTAAGAGATAAAAACTCTACCTACTATCTACAGGCTATACTATTATTTAGCTCCTTCCCTCCCCCCCCTAATAGGCCTACTATTAGGGTGGTATATCGAGGGGTTAGGTCTACTATCTATAATACTAAGGTTTTATTAATTTATTCTCTTCTCTTTAATTAAGGCGGAGCCCTTCTTCTCTATTAGTTCTTACTAATATCTCTTTTACTAGTATAAACTAGTAGAGGGCGCCTAACCTAGTTAACTATCTTACTACTACCCTTATCCCTATTAATAATAAGAGAATAGTATTATAATTATCCGACCTAGCCTCTAGTAATATCTAACTCCTACTAGTATAATAGTTAGGGTAGAATAGTAGGATATATTTACCAGTCTACCTCGCTACTTTATATAAGTAGCTAGGACTTAGGATCCTAGGCACCTTCCTAATAAATAGAAAGTAGTTAAACCTAATCTTATCTATACGTAATTAGACTATTATAAAGCTCTCCGGCTTCTTTAAGCCCTTATAAAGGTCCTACCTCCCTCCTACTAGGTTACCCTTTTATACTAGGCTTATATTTCAGCCCTCTAATACCCGCTAGTATTAGCGCCACTAGCCCTACTACTAGCCTTCCTACTAGGTTAGTATCCTCTTCTATAACGTCGGGCTATTAAGTACCCCGTTTAATAACCGCTTTGCCTATAACTCCTTCTTAGCTAACGGGGGTAGTAGAGGGCGCTATCTCCTACCCCTTCTTAGTTATAACTAAGACTTAATCTTTATATTCCCTTTTAGGACCGTCTTATATATCCCTTAAAGGATCTTACTCTATAGTAGGGCTTTATTAAGGAAGTCTCTCACTAATAGGATTCCCGCCTCTACCTCTAGGACCGGGATTAGGGTAGCCTTATACGCCCCTAGTACTTTATATAATCCTTTATTCTAGATTATTATTAGGGTCTTTACATACTTCCCTACTACCCTAGGGGTATTCTTTAAGTTATACTATATTAGCGCCGCGAATATTATTATAAGCCTTACTACTACCACGTATATAAGCCTACTAACTAGTAGAACCACGCCTTATATAGAGCTAGTAATATAGTAGAGTACCTAAATCTAGTTATCTATCTTAGCTTATACCTTCCTTAGGTATATATTCTAATTTAGCTTACTATTAAGTATAAGTCCTAAAACCCTAATTAATATCTTTAGTTTAACCTTAATTCCTTTAAGCTTAACTATTATATCTATCTTAATACCCTTTATTTTATAAGTTATATAAACGAGCTCGTACTTCTTTAGTATAAACAAGGCTTTATAAGTCTTTACCTACTATAAGTATACCTTATAAGCTATATCTAGAACCTTATAATTCTATTTAGTACTCTTATTATAAGCTAGTAGATAGATATTATCTATAAATCCGCCGACTTAAAGTAGTAGCTTTAACTTTTTATACTCCTTAATTAAAGGAGTATTAAAGAATAGGAACAGGATTAGAGAGATAGGTAAACCCTAGGGGATCCCTATCTCTACTATCTCTATCTAACTTATCTTCCTACTAAGGGTAATAAAGGTTACCCTCTCTATAAGGAAGCTTACTATCTAGTATATTATCCTCTCTAGAACCCTCTTTATCTTTATTATATAGAGTAGTTAGGAGTAGGAGATATAATTAAAGGCTCTAGTAATATCTAGGGAGAGGAGGCTTATTATATTCCTCTTCCCTATTTCTTATACTATATAAACTATATTAGTAATTATTTCTAGCGTAGTTTCTACTAATCTCCCTTACCTTACACCTATCTATTCCTCTAGAAGGAGGTTATTAGCCTCTATATAATCTCTAAGCCTAGTTACTATTACCGTCTTAAATATCTTTCCTAAGGTATCTAAGAGGGCGATCGGCTTATAAGACTTAGGGTCGGCGTAGTTCTCCTTCTACGGTTTCTTTAGGAGATCTAGGAGTTATAAAGGCTAGTATTAACTTATATAGCCTAATTACCTCTCTAAATAATAGGAGTTATTTATATAAAGTTACTACTTATAATTACTAGGAGCCTACTAAATAGGTTATTACTCTTATAGATATTATATAATATTATATTAACCGCGGTAAAATTATTTTTATTCTATATAAGAACTTTATCCTATATAATTAGGGCTATATAATAGAGTAACTCTACTATATTAGATTATATAAGGATATAATAAGTAGATATATTATTATAAATAATTAGGATCTTAAAAGTAGAATAGAATATATAACTAATAGGTAGTAATATTAATATAATATTAATAGAAGTAATATATAATATAATATATCCTTATATATAGAAATAATAATAAAGAGCTTTATAAAGAAAGGTCTTCCTAGTACTTATAATACTATATATAAAGAAGTACGTAGTTTATAATAAAGTTATAATAGTTATAAGGATAGTATTATAAGCGGAGTATTAATTAATATTTAAGTTTAGAATAGTAGTATTATATAAGGTTACTTACTCCTTAGTATTATACTCTAATTTAGATATAATTAGAAGAGGGTAGTTCTACTAGAACTATATAAGGAGGGGTATAAGTAGATTAAAGTCTTTAAGCCTTCTACCCTAGATTTATAACTATTTAGTAACTAAGAATAACTTATAATTAAGATATATATTTACTATACTAGTAGGAATATCTAGAAAGTACCTAGTAATACGGCGTAGTAAATTATTATAAATATTATAATAAAACTTTTCTTAAAGCTTAAAGGGCTTACTAATATTACTATAAAGAAATATAAATATAAATAAAGAATATAAGGAGTAGCTAGAAGAGTAGTACTAAGATTCTTTAAAGTATATAAACTACTTACTATTATTATTAAGGAGCCCTAAAGTAATATATATAGCCTAGAAGGTTAGATATAAATTACTATTAACTATATAAATTACTTTAAAACTAGAAGGCTTATAGATAATAGTAAGTAGGACTTATAAGTAGAACCTCTCCCCTTATATAACTTTATAATTATATATATACCTAATTATATATCCCCTTTATTAAAGTATCTACTACTACTCCCCTTTCTTACTATAATAGATATAGTACTTAGGAAAATCGTAGTATAATAGATAATAGCTATTAGAATATTTAATATTATATTATAAAAAGTATATAAGTATTATTTTAGGCCTATTAAGTACTTATAAAAGGTTAGTCTTATTATTATAGAAATATACCTATTATTAACTAGAGAGGTATAAAGTAAGTTATATAATAGGAGGATCCTTATTATAATTATAGAATTTAAATAGGTTTTATATAACCTAGTATAAACTAATATAGTAACTATTTAAGTAATATATAATTTTATCCTAGTTATCTACTAGCTTAAGAGTTATATAGTTAGTATCCTTATAAATATACTTATATATATACTTAATAGTATTAATAGAGGTGTAAACCTTAATATTAATATATATTATATACTTATAAGTTAGCTAGGAATTATATAAGACTACTTAATAATTATTTATCTTAATATCCTATTTATATACCTATTTTATCTATATATATCTATCCTTATAATAGTAGTATATAAGATAGCTATCTTTTATAACTAATATTTTAAGCTAGAATATCTATAGAAAATACTTTAAATAGATTTACCTAGATCTACGCGGTTTCTTAATTATATATAGCGACTTAGAATTCTAATACCCGTAAGGGTTATAAGTTATTTACTCCTAGATAATTTAATATAAAGAGCTATCTAGATTAATAGTAGGATTAAGTAACTTTATATAGATTAGATTATTAATATAAAAATAGTCTAAGAAGCTATTATCCTAATATAAAAAAAGGAGGATATAAATATATAGAAGACCTCTTTTCTAGTACTTAATAGTCTAGATAGTACTAAGATAGTACTTAAATTAATCTTTAAGGTCTTATAATAATACCTTTTTCTTTATATAAAAGATATATATAATAATTTCTACCTAATTACTAGTAGTCTAGTTATTAAAGATAGTAGCCTTAATTTTAGGCTAGTATAAGTTTATAACTATTATTATAAAGAGTATTAGCTTCTTATAATAATACTAAATAGCTAGAGAGTCTTTATAATTCTATATTATAACCTAATTACTACTATTAAAGCTAGAAGGTAGAATAGTATAATATCTAAGAGTATTTATATAATTATTACTAGCTAGTATTATATCTTCTACCCCTTAATATAGTTTACTAGAAAATACCTGTAAAAATTCAAGATTTTTACGTCGGAAAATCACCCCTACTACCTGGCGTTTAGTAGGTGACGTGAATAGTAGGGAGTATATTAGATATATTAGTAGGTAGGATGAATAGTAGGGAGTATATTAGATATAGTAGGCTATTAATAACACGGATATTTCCCCCTATTTAGACTAATATTAGACACGTTAGTAGATAAGGTGAATAGTAGGGAGTATATTAGATATAGTAGGCTATTAATAACACGGATATTTCCCCCTATTTAGACTGATATTAAATATATTAGTAGGTAATATAGATAGTAGAGAGTATATTAGACACGTTAGTAGGTAGGATAAATAGTAGGGAGTATATTAGATATAGTAGGCTATTAATAACACGGATATTTCCCTCTATTTAAACTAATATTAGACACGTTAGTAGGTAAGGTAAATAGTAGGGAGTATATTAGATATATTAGTAGGTAGCCTATATATATAATAGTATTAGCTATATTATATACACCTATTCTAATAGCGTTCTATACCTAGTAATAAGACGGATATTTCCCCCTATTTTAGCTAATATTAGATATATTAGTAGGTAGATATTAGATATATTAGTAGGTAATATAAATAGTAGGAGTTTTAGCTTATAAATGCGATAGTATTAGCTTATAAACCTATATAGCGATATAGATCATTCTAATAGCATTCTATACCTAGTAATAGGACGGATATTTCCCCCTATTTAGACTAATATCAGATATATTAGTAGGTAAGATAAATAGTAGGGAGTATATTAGACACGTTAGTAGGTAGGTAGGTAGCTTATAAAAGTAATAGTATTAGCTATATTATATATACCTATTCTAATAGTATTCTATACCTAGTAATAGGACGGATATTTCCCTCTATTTAGACGGATATTAGATACGTTAGTAGGTAATATAAATAGTAGGGTTTTTAGCTTATAAATACGATAGTATTAGCTAATATAGTAATACAGCGATATAGATTATTATAATAGTATTATATACCTAGTAATAAGACGGATATTACCCCCTATTTAAGCTGATATTAGATACGTTAGTAGGTAATATAAATAGTAGGGTTTTTAGCCTATAAATACGATAGTATTAGCTAATAAAGTAATATAGTAATATAGATTATTATAATAGTATTATATACCTAGTAATAAGATAGATATTTCCCCCTATTTAAACTAATAGTAGTTATATTAGTAGGGGTTATTATAGAATAGGTAAAATATAAATAATAGTAGGAATTTTTTTATTCGTAATCTATATTCTAGCCGTTAGCGTATAGAATTTAGTAGGTAAATATATTTATTCCGATATATCTTTTAAACTACTATACTAATTTTCCTAATTTTAATATAGCTAAGTAGTATAAAATAGAGCGAATAATAGAATTTATATAGAAAATATTATAATACGTCGGTATATACGTAGGTAGAATATAAAGAATATTAGGAATTTAATATTCTTCGTAGAAGTAAGTTAAATTAAAAGCGGTTAAATAGGGGTATAAAGCGATAAATCTATTAGATAAGGGGTCCGGGAGATCTTTAAGGTTTAAATATCCAGATATTCTATTATAGTAAGAAGATTATAAATAGTTTCTTAATTTTTATAAAGGAAATTAAGTCTTTATTAATTAATTATAATAAAGTAATTAATAATATACTATTAAAATAGCTTTCTATTATAAAGTATTATTAAGTACTAACTAGGATATTAAAAGAGGTAATAGTAAAACTATATATACTTAGAGTAATAGATAATAGTATAGTAATTATTATTATTATATAATTATAAGGCCTAGTACTAGCCTAGATTTCCTTATAAGAAAAGGAGAATATAATATAATAAAAAGTACGCGGTATTAGTATAATTAATAGTATAAAAAAGCGACTCTTTACTATCCTTATTATATTTTATAATAATAATATTATAAAAGCTATAATCCTTATACTTATCTAGAATAAAGATAGTAACTTCTAAAGTAGTTAGTAGATTTATATACCTCTTATTAGATCTAGCCTCTATAACTAATTAAAGGTAAAGGTTTAAAACTACTTAGATAGGCCCTATTATTACCCTTACTTACTTAATTTACTCTTATATAATAGTATATATATTAATAAATAGGTTATTATAAGCTTATATTATTCTATTAAGTTCTTTAAGAAGGGATAGCTAAAGATCTAGATAGTAGGATAGTTAAGATATTATTATAAAGGCGGGATTATAAAAGTATAATTAAGTAAAGGATAGAATTAAGTAAGTACAAGGTTATAAGGGGCCTTAGAAGTAGTAAAGTTCCTTATAAATTATAAATTATAAAAGATTAAATATTAATATAGCCTTATAACTAGGTATCCTATTAATATTTATAAGATATAAAGGTAAGAGTATTATTATATCTATAAATATTCTGTAAAAATACTTAAAATATAGTATACTTCTTTAGAGTAGCTCTTTTAGGAGTTATAAGGGCTTAAGTAGAGGAGAAAGTATACTATTACCGCGTAAGTAGTATATTATAAATAGTATAAAGCCGGCCTTATACTCTTCCTTCTAATATAAAGTAGAATAGCTTAAGTACTATTTTATTATAAGCCTTAAAGTATATATTTCTACCTTATAATTTAATATTAAGCCCTTTAAACGCGTATAATTAGGTAGAGGGCTAGTAGGAGGATATTATAATAAAATCTAAGGGCTTTATAATAGGCTTTATAATAGGGGAGGAGGATTACGCCTTTAAGTATATAATAGAATAGGGGGTCTTAAGGTAGGAAGTAACTATTCTATAACTATATATTAATATTTAGATTAGTAATTTAGTTATAAGATTATATTTAGATTAAGTTTTTATAAAGGAGGCCTTTTTCACCTAGGGACTTAAAGTAGATTAATAAAGAAAGGGATAAGGTAGTAAGAGTTTATAATATTTAATAATATAAGTAAAGCCTTAATATAAACTAATTAAGGGCTAAGAGATTAGTAATAGGCTTAGTATTCGCGTACCTTATATAGGTTTATTAGGATATCTTTATATAGATATATAGATTAATATAGATAAGTACTAAATAGTATAAGATATATATAGAAGGGTAATAATATAAATAGGATATATAAAGAGATAAAAAGAAAAGTTTAGTTATATAATATATATTACTTAATATAATAATAGCTAATTAAATCTTAAATAGTTATAGTATTATATAGAAAATATATCGCCCTTAACTTATAATAAGGCGTTATAATTTACCTTAGATTATATTATAGATATTAGTTAAAAGGACTAGTAAACTATAATCTATTTAAATAATAGGTTAGCCCCCTCTAAATCCTAAGAAAAGTTAGGAATCTAGTATATTAACTCGATCTACCTCTAATAATAAAGATATATCTAGTTATTTCTATAACTTAGCTAGAGCTACTACCTCCTACTCCTAATTTATATTACTACCGCCGTCCTAACTCTAAAAACCTTCCTACTATTAAAAATAAAGATGTAAATACCTTATTATTTAAAATTAAACGGCTTCTTAATAGAAGGATTACCTAAGGAAAACCTAAGTACCTAGTAAAGTAGAAGGGTTATAGTAATAAATAGAATTAGTAGTATAAGTTATTAAATCTAACTAATATATTTAGATTAGTAAAGAACTATAATATCTAGTATCCCTTTACTATATAAAATCGCTAATAAGGCAAGTAACTATTTATTTATAGCGAGGTAAATAACTATATATAGTAAGGGCGCGTACTTTTTTCTATTTTATAAGTATATTAATACGTAATATAGCTATTTATAACCTAATAGTAATAGATTAGTCTTAGCGCCTTAACGTATCTATTATATTTACTTCTTATTATATAAATAGCTTAGGATAATTAATTATCTTATAGAAAACCTATATATCTATATTAGTAACTTATATTATTACTTCTAGCCCTAGAGCTAGTATATAAGTATACTAGTTATATATAAAAATACGTATATTTTTATAATATACTAGCTCTCTAATTTACTAATATACTTAATATATATTATAATATATATACCTAAGTAGCTTTATATTCTAAGCTAGTAGTTAGTAGTATTAGTTAAAAGGCGAACTTCTATATATATCTCTAGGGCTATATTATAACCTATTTATCCCTAGGTTTAAAAGACCTAGGTAGATCTTATAAAGTAGAGTATTAAGGACTAGATAAGTAGGCTTTATACTAAACTAGTCTAAAGATATAAGGGTTATATTTAGTATCTAGGAGATATATTTATATAATAATATAAGTTTAAGTATAAAGCTTCTATCTAAATAGAAATCTATACTATCTATATAATTATAAGAGATTCTATATTAGTAAACTAGGAACTTATATAAAATAAATAAAACTACTAATTCTATTAAAAGCGTATTTTTTAGGTAAAATGCAGGTAATAAATAGGAAAATTTTAGGATTTTTTTATTCTAGCCTAAAAACCCTAAATATAGAAAATCCGGATTTAAGGCCTTAAATCCGTGATTTTCCTGTAGCGCTAGGAAGAAATAGGAAGCTCGCTAGAGTTATAACGGCTACGTTATCAACGCTAGCGTAATATAGGTTTTAAATACAGTCGATTCACGTAATTTATCTATATACAAAGTACTCCCCTTTACTCTAGCCCGGTATCCTATCCCTATATTACGCCTGCGATTAATTCTCTTACTAAGTACTAGTAGTACTAATTATTAATAAGACTTAATACCTTATTATAATTACCTAGTTAGTACTAGCCTAATATAGT